>Ga0209318_1000129_pt1 | contig 87959 bp, 124 predicted proteins | sample RifGroE1_FD_183999 | JGI IMG/M metagenome (GOLD analysis project Ga0209318, IMG submission 183999) | Groundwater microbial communities from Rifle, Colorado, USA - Groundwater E1 (SPAdes) (version 2) | ecosystem: Environmental > Aquatic > Deep subsurface > Groundwater | place: Rifle, Colorado...
ATGGAACAATACCTCCAAGCTATGAGATCATCGTGGAAAAGAAGGATGATGAAATCAAAGTCAAAGCAATAAGGAAAAGTCCATGAAGACATTAGCGATTATCCCGGCTAGAAGTGGATCAAAGAGACTGGTTCAGAAAAATATGAGAGAAATTAATGGGCAGAGTTTACTGGCCCATGCAATTGATACTGCTATCCAAAGCGATGTGTTCTCAGAAATCGTTGTATCGAGCGATTCGAAAGATATATTGGAGAGCGTCCAACACTTTAATAAAATCGTTTACCATCTTAGGCCACCGAGTCTGAGTGGAGACACGGCTAAACTGAAGACGCTTGTCAGATATCTCATGGAACTTTATGCAGCTGAAGAAAACAAGTTCGATATTGTCGCATTGATTATACCGACTTCACCACTTCGGAGATCCGAAGATTTGAGAACGGCAGCGGCACTCATGCGAAAGAACTATGACAAAATCAATGGAGTCATGAGTGTAGTAAACATGGATCACCCACCGCAGCATACTTTCAGAATTGATTATCAGGGATACATTCAGGCGATGTACCCAGAATTCATGGACACGCAATCCCAATTCTTAGAGCAGACATACATACACGATGGCACAATTATCTTCGTAAAGACAGAAAGCTTTCTGAAATATGAAGATTTTTATATGCCAAATGTGATGCCTTATTATATCAATCCGGAAAGATCCATTGACATAAACACTGAATTTGATTTAAAAATAGCTGAATTTTTAATGGGGGGAAGGAAAAGTGGGAGATAAGTGGGATCGAAAGACCGGATTCTGCTGTGCAACATGTGCATTCTATGCGCCTAAGACTTTAGAGATCGGACGATGCCGAAGAAACGCACCAACGATGAATGGCTATCCTGTTGTTTATGCAAACCACGATTGGTGTGGGGACCACAAACTAGACACCAATCCCAGTAGGGTAAGATTTGAAGAACAGCAGAAGGAAGTTCAGCCAGAATATAATATTTGAGTCTGGAAAGAAGTGGATATATGAGCAATATTCTAATTGTAGCTGCGCATCCAGACGACGAAATATTAGGATGCGGCGGAATGATGGCTAGGGTTACGCGTTCTGATTCTCAAAGAGTATCAGTCGGATATTTGAGTTACGGACTGACATCGCGCCAAGAATCAGAAACACTAGCCGAATTCGAGAAGGAAAAAGTTAAGGACCGATCACGAAATGCCATGGAAGCATTGACCGGAATATCAAAACAGGAAATGAGAAAGCATCTTAAATTTGCCAATTTTCCAGACAATAAATTTGATACAGTGCCACTTCTTGACATAGTAAAGCAAATTGAGAAGTGGATACAGGAAATAAAACCAGATATTATATTCACGCATTCGCAGAAGGATCTAAATATTGACCATTGTCTAACGCACCGAGCGGTCCTCACGGCAACACGACCAATTAAGGGAAACCACAGTGTCAAGACGATTTATTCTTTTTCAATTCCATCGAGCACAGAGTGGACATTTGGGGCATTCGGAGTATTCGCTCCAAATATCTTTGTAGACATTACCGGAATGACAGCAGCTAAAGCTAAAGCATTAAAATGCTACGATACAGAGATTAGACAATTTCCACATCCACGATCGGAAGAATATATGCATTTCCAAGCTTTTTATATGGGTTCGATCGTTGGAATGGATGAAGCAGAAGGATATGAAATGGTTAGAGGGTTTATTTAAAAATTTAGTGGGGGCGGTTCTAAAGGATCCACGAATAGCTTCCGCACTAGTTGGATTCTTGAGTGACGCTAGGGGGACTGCAGCGCAATAAGCCGGGCAGAGATGCGCACATTAAATCTTCTCAATTTGTGGAGATGAAATTTTGAGAAAATTAGTAGAGAAACTTAGATTGTTGAGTAGCAGGCAGAAAGAAGAGATTATAAAGAAATTATCAGACGAAGAAATCCTTGCTCTTTATTATGATTGGGAAGGAGTGTGGTCAAGACCTAGTCAAGTTGAGCCAGCTGGAGACTGGACATACTGGTTGATTCTTGCTGGTAGGGGATGGGGAAAGACCAAAACAGCAGCAGAATGGATTAGAAAAAGGGTTTGCACATTAGAGTCAAAACACATCGCACTCGTAGCACCAAGGGCATCGGACATTAGGGACATCATGATAGAGGGACCAAGCGGAATCCTTAATGTATTTCCACCAAATCAAAGACCAAACTATGAGCCATCAAAAAGAAAGATCACATTCCATACCGGGGCAGTAGCCATAACATACTCCGGAGATGAGCCGGACCAATTGCGGGGACCAAATGTGGATACAGCATGGGTCGATGAATTAGCCAGTATCCCAAAACAAGAGCAAGTCCTAGATATGATTGCTTTCTGTTTGAGGATTGGTGTTAACCCAAGGTGTGTGATAACCACTACGCCAAGACCAACGAGAACGATCAAACGATTAATCCGGGAAGATAATACTTGCATAACGAGAGGGTCCACCTTTGAAAACAGAGATAACTTATCGACTGTTTTTTTTAGTTCAATCATTGAACGCTATAAAAATACTAGGATTGGAAAGCAAGAATTATATGGAGAAATTCTAGATGACAATCCAAAGGCTTTATGGAAAGAGAAAATAATCGAGGAATCACGAGTTATAAAGCATCCGGAATTAAGAAGGATTGTAATCGGAGTCGATCCAGCCGCCACAGCTAATAAAAATTCTGATGAAACAGGAATTATCGCGGTTGGAAAAGGGAATGATGGTCATTTTTATATCTTGGATGATAAGTCATTGAAGGACAGTCCAGCCGGATGGGGGAAGGCTGTCGTTTCTGTTTATTATAAATACAAGGCAGATAGAGTCATAGGTGAAGTCAATCAAGGCGGGGATATGGTCGAATATGTGCTCAAGACCATCGATAGATATGTGAGTTTCAAAGCAATCCATGCGTCAAGGGGAAAAAAGTTAAGAGCGGAGCCAATAGCAGCACTTTATGAGCAGCATAAATGCCATCATGTAGGTACATTTCCGGACCTCGAAACTCAAATGACAAACTGGGATCCGGAGAATGATGTAGAGTCACCTGATCGAGTCGATGCTTTGTGTTGGGCTATCTGGGAACTAATGGACGGTCCCAAGAAACTAAGCAAATACAATCCATCTGGAATCGAGGACTTTAAACGAGAGAGTCCTCATATTTAAATTTTGGGCAAAATTGAAAATGATTTACAAAAGGAGTTGAGGTAATGGATAAGCTATTAGAACACTGGCAAGCCATGGCGGTTATAGTACTTGAGGAAAGACAGATAGAAAAAGAGTGTTTGCGAACCAACATTAAGATTGATGTTGTCAAGCGGATAGCCGATTCAACGTCATGGTCCTTAAGGAAATCATTTGAATTTTGCCTTCGCGAGAAGGAGGGAAATCAAAGATGGCCCTGCCAAATGATCCTTTAAACAAAAACGTAGGTAATCAGAAGATCACGCCACAGATCGCCACAAGGGAACTTGGCCGGACAGGACTTATTGAATATGATGGCTATGTTTATGAAGAACAATTAAGGCAGTTATCCAGCTTTGACGTAAGGGTCCGAGTTTACCGGGAAATGTCTGAAAACGATAGTGTTATCGGAGCAATTTTATTTGTCATTGATATGCTTATTAGACAGGTAACATGGCGGGTTCAGGCCGGGGGTGGAACTCCAGAGGATGAAGAAGCAAAGAAATTTCTGGAAAGTTGTTTACAGGATATGTCCTCGACATGGGAAGATACCATATCGGAGATCATGTCCTTTTTAGTTTATGGGTTTTCATACCATGAAATCGTTTACAAAAGGCGGCTGGGAGAAAATAAAGATCCAACTAAGAATAGTCGTTTTAATGATGGCCGGATAGGATGGAGAAAAATACCTATCAGAGCACAAGAAACTCTATGGCGCTGGCTATTTGATGATGAAGGCGGCATTCATGGGATGGTTCAGCTTCCACCACCGGATTATAGAATAAGAACCATACCCATTGAAAAAGCTTTATTATTCAGAACAGCCATCCATAAAAATAACCCAGAAGGACGATCAATCTTAAGAATTGCCTATCGCACATGGTATATAAAAAAGCGAATAGAAACATTTGAAGCCATCGGAATTGAGCGGGAATTGGCCGGATATCCAGTGGTTTATGTTCCGGTTGAATGGACGGACATTAATGCAACACAAGGTGAAAAAGATGCTTATGCCCAAATGAAAAAGCTCGTTACCAACATAAGACGCGATGAACAAGAAGGTGCCGTTCTTCCTGCGATTTATGATGAGCAAAATAATCAGTTGGTGCGCTTGGAACTTTTAACGAGCGGCGGTCGAAGGAACTTTGATACAAGCCAAATTATAACAAGACTAGATCAACGACTTGCCATGACTGTTATGGCAGATTTCATACTTTTGGGGACAGCAACACCGAATGGTAGCTTTGCACTGAGTGCAGATAAGACGCGACTCTTCAGTATGGCATTGGGAACATGGCTGGATTCAATAGCCGCAACCTTCAATCGCTATGCAATCCCAAGACTATTCTCACTCAATAATTTCAAGTTAGAGAAACTTCCAACATTGGAACATGCCGATATTGATAATCCAGACCTTAAGGATCTTGGAGAGTATCTTGGTAAGCTGGCAGGGGCCGGAGCTCCTTTATTCCCAGATGAGGACCTAGAAGATTATCTCAGGGAAGTCGCTGGGATGCCACTTACTAAAAAGGAATGACGGTCATGTTTATATTTAGAGAGCCGAAAATTATCGAGATTTACAAAGAGCGAGCAGAAGATATTGAATGGAGATCATTGCATGGGATAGCGGATCAGGCAAAGCCGGAGATGATCGAAGCATTCCAAAAAGCCGTAGAGCGGACCAAAGCCGATATGAATCTTACTGAATTAGAGCAAGCAATGCTGATAGCTAATGTGGAAATTGCTCTTAATACTATTCCGTGGGAAACATTTATTTCTGAACTTGCCAGTATAGGGATAATTTATAAGACTATCTTTGATAGGGCGGGAAATAAATCAATCGATTATCTGCCGGATGATATAGAACTTAAGGCAAGTTTTAATACTTTAAATCCTAAATCCTTGGATTATATTAAAGATCACACAGGGGAATTAATTGTGGAAATAACTGAGCAAACCCAATTAGCAGTAAGAGCAATAATCAATGATGCGTTTATTGAAGGGTTACATCCTTATCAGTCCGCAAGGGAAATCAAAAAAATTGTTGGACTTACTGAGCGCCAAGCAAAAGCGGTCAACAATCTCCGAAAGAGTTTGATTATCCAGAAATTATCAGACAAAGTTATCGAACAAAGAACGAAGGCGTATGCTCGCAGATTGCTTATTTACAGATCAAATAATATTGCGAGAACCGAGACAATCAATGCAGCAAATAGAGGGCAACAAGCGCTATGGGAACAAACTGAGGAACAAGGATTAATTAATAGGGCAACGGCAAGACGCAAATGGATTACAACACCAGATGATCGTTTGTGTCAGTGGTGTAAGTCATTGGATGGAAAAATAGTGGGGTTAGGTGAAGAATTTGGAACACCAATCATTTCAGGGATCAATTATACAGCGCTCACACCAACCTTACATCCGAGTTGTAGGTGTGCACTTGGCCTAGTTTTTATCTAAAATTAAAAAACCATATTTATTTTAGGGGGGTAAAATTTTTATGGGAACACAGGACCATATTCTAAAAAGAACGATTGCTGAAGCTCATTATATCATCGAGAATCGAGCAACCATACGTGAAACGGCAGCAGCTTTCAATGTTAGTAAGAGCACCGTCCACAGAGACGTTAAAAAATTTCTAGAGGAATTAGATCTTAATTTATATGGTAAAGTTATCCATATTATAGACATCAATCTTTCAGAGCGACATATGCGAGGTGGGGAAGCAAACAAGCAGAAGTCGATTGAGCGTCATGCAAAGGCCGTTAATCGATGAAGTATCCGCCAATTATTGCAGTGGATTTCGATGGGACGATTACCAAGGAAAATGACTTTCCAAACTTAGGTGAACTTATGCCGGGGGCTAAAGAAGTCATAAACGAATTACATTCATACGGATGCATTATCATTTTATGGACCTGTAGAACTGACAGTTATCTTGAACAAGCCATAAACTATTGCAACCAATGTGGAATTCATATTGACTATGCGAATCAGAACTATCCATCCATTCAGGGATATGCATACCCCAAAATATATGCCGATTATTATATCGATGATCTAAATATCGGGGGATTCCCCGGATGGCACAATGTCCGAGAAACCATATTCCAACGAGAGGGGTTTTGATGGGCAAATGAGCGCTCTTAAAGTAAGTGTGGTATGTAGTTCATCAATTATTCTTGAGTCCAAGAACCAAGCGATTGTAGACGACCTACTGAGAAAACCCATTATTCACCCGAGCACCATAAATCTAAAAGCGGTTAGATGTCCATACTGTAATAATTTACTTGGATTTCTGGATGGAACTGCTCAAATAAAATGCTATAAATGTAAATTCATACACCTTGAGGAAACTAGAGTCGCGCCGACGACCAACGCATTGATTTAAAAAAATGTGTTTGGTTTGTCGGCGTATTTTTGTTTTAAGGAGGAAGAGAGAGTTGCACGTTAAAGATTATGTAGATGCGATATTTAATTCATTAAGAAATCTTTTATCAGATGATGAGATCAGCAAAATTGACAAAACAGAATTAATAAAAGATGTGTTACTCAACATAGAAAAAAAAGTATTACCATTCGGAGATTTGCCACTTGCTGATAGGGATAGAGAGTGGGATGGTTCAGGAGCTGAAAGTAATATTCGCGAATGGGCCGGAGGCAAAGATAATTTGGATTGGGCAAAATATGGCAAAGGATTCTTGTGGGTTAATGATGAGGACAGGGAAAAGTTTGGTAGTTATAAATTTCCGATTGCCGATGTGATCGATGGAAAATTGATTGCTATACCGAGGGGAATATTTGCAGCTGCTGGTGTTTTGAGTGGTGCTAGGTTAGAAGGTGGCGTGGGCCAATTAAATGTGCCAAAGGAAGACATACAGGGCTTAAAGGATCATGTCGATAAGTACTATGCCAAGATGAGGAAAGAATGGGATGACGATAAGTTAGTTAGTCCGTTCAAGGAAAAACAAGTATTGGAAAAATTGATTGATTATAATCCAATGGTTCCTAGTTTTGGGAAGGTTAATTGTGAGATTGCATTTGTGGGGGCATCTCCGGGTAAGATTGAGTCGATAAGAGGTGAACCTTTCGTTGGACCGTCCGGTGAGACATTTAATGAGTTGTATCTTGGGCCATTAGGATTAAAGCGTGACGATATATTCCTTACTAATGTTGTGCCAGATTTACTAGTTGACGATATGGGCAATGCGAGAGAACCAAATAATAGGGAAGTTAGTGCTTGGAGCGGGTGGCTTGATGGCGAGATAGAACGATCTAATCCTAAAGTTATTGTTGCTCTAGGAAAAATCGCAAAGAAAGCTCTTGGTGAAGACGTTGATTTTGTTTTGCCACATCCGATAGCTATCCGGAAGTATAGTAATTCAGGAGAAGTTGGAAGGAAGATAAAGCAAATCAAGTTAAAACTTGATGAAATTAACAAAGGTTTGCCTAGTGTTAATGATGTTCATGTACAAAGTACAAGTTGGAAAAGACCAAGAAGGACACAGAAATCAGATAATCATTATAAAGATTATGCCGATATATTTAAGGCTGATGATGAAAAGCACCTTATTTATGGTGTAGTCTTAGAACCCGGTAGTGTCGATGCCCAGAATGATACTATAAGTGCAGAAGAAATTGAACGAGTGGCGCATGTTTATCTCCAAAATTCTAGAATTGTTGGCAATGGCCATAGATCAAAGGCGAAAGCTGATGTGGTCGAAAGTTTTATAGCGCCGATAAACTATGAATTTGGAAATCAAAAAATTACTAAGGGAACATGGGTTATGGTAGTTAAAGTCAATGATGATAAATTATGGGAAGGTGTTAAGGAAAAATTGTATACAGGGTTCTCTATTGGCGGCTTTTCAAAGAGGATTCTGGTGAATGAGCCAGCCAATTAAGGATGGTGAGCATCAAATGTTAATCAATGAATTAAAAGATCTCAACGTGGAAGAAGTTTCGCTTGTAGGAAAACCCGCAAATCAAAGAAAATTTCTTTTATTAAAAAATCAAGAAGAAGGGAGCTGTAATGCAGAAATGTTAAATGAAATTTTAAAGTCTCTTAGTGAATTGGATATTGATCTTGAAAATGAGGAATCGCTTGAGAAAACAATGAAGGCTATGAAGTTAGATACTAATGCCGTTAAGGCCGTTAAGGGTGCGCTGAAATTGATGGAGGCGTATAAAGAGCAGATTCCAAAAGGGATTTTGGATAAACTCATGTCGATGATGATGGAGTATGAAGAGGGAATGGATTATATGGAACATTCCCAAAAAGAAAAAATGGGGGCAGGAAAGGAGAAAGAGAAAGGTATGGGCATGAATCCAGAAAAGAAAATTAAAAAGGAAGATGGCTCATTGGATTTGAGTGCTATTCCAGAAGAATCCCGCGAATTGGTCCAGATGTTATGGAAAGAACAGGAGACAGCGGTTAAGAAAGCTCAGGAATTAGAAACGATTCTTAAAGCGGAACGCGAAATAAGGATTGCTAAAGAGTTCTTAGATCGTGGGATTGCCTTCCCGAATATTGGGACAGCAGAAGCTGTTGGATCGGTTCTCAGGAAAGCCTACGATGTTTCCGAGGATTATGGAAAGCAACTAGAAGGTATCCTGAAAGATGCAAATACCAAGATCGAAAAGTCCGAGCTTTTTGTTGAAAAAGGTTCAAATGCAAGATCATCGGCAGATACAACTTGGGCCAAGATTGAAGAACTGGCCAAGGGAATTGTCATCAAGGGTGAAGGTCAAACTATGGCGCAGGCGATCGATAGAGTTCTGGCCGAAAATCCAAAACTCTATGATGAGTACACCAAAGAAAGGAGCGGAAAATAATGGGATACGATATCAAAAATTTGAGCTTTTCATTGATTGCATCTAGCAGTATGCAAAATCGGCAATATCAGGGTGTTAGAGCTTCGACAGCCGCAGATTATTTTGCTATTGGGGCAACAACTGCTGCAATTACGCCTGTTGGTATTTTGCAGAATAATCCCCTCACTGGAGAAGCGGGTGAAATTTGGATACCGGGATGTATTTCCAAGATTGCATGTAGAAGTGCATTGAATCCGGGAAGTAATTTCTGGATTGCAAACAATGGATTAGCTTATAGTACGGCTGCCATTCCTGCTAAAACATCAATGTATGGGCCTGTTCTTGTTGCTTCTGCATCTAGCGGAATTGCTACTGTTGCTTTCTCGGCAGTAGGGATGACAACTTAATTCCGGTTTGATTTAAAAAATTTAATATTTTTGCACGGTCAAGGCTTTTGCCTAGATTACTGAACCCCCCCAGTAAGACCGTGCTTTTTGTTTGCCAATTTTTCAACACAGGGGGTTTTTTATTATCCGATTTTAGTTAAGTAAACATGAACAGAAGGAGTGATTAATTTGCCGAATCCAACGCTTAGTGATGTGCACGTAGACCGTGCCTTAACCAACATTTCAGTAGCCTATATTCAAAATACAGAGAAAAATTTTATTGCGAACAAGGTATTCCCGATCGTGCCAGTCAATAATCGTAGTGACAAATATTTCGTGTTTAGTCAAGCTGATTTTTTCCGTAATGAAGCTAAATTGAGGGCACCCGGAGCCGAAACTGCTGGTGGCGGCTATCGCTTGAGCACAGACAATTACTCTTGTGATGTACTCGGATTCCATGCGGATCTTGACGACCAAACAAGAGCCAATGCTGATGAACCATTGCAACTTGAGAGAAGCCATACGATTTATGTGACACAGCAAATTCTTCTCAAACGTGAAGTTGACTGGGTTACCAATTTCTTCACAACTGGCTTATGGACCGGATCCACCACTGGTACGGATTTAGTCGGAACTGTAGATTTTACGCAATGGGACAATATTGTCAGCACTCCAATTGAGGATATTACCCAACAATCTGACAGCATTTCTCAAAAGACTGGCTATCGGCCAAATACTCTTGTTTTAGGGCCAGAGGTCTATACCACACTTAAGAATCATCCAGATATTCTAGACCGGGTTAAGTACAGCCAAAAAGGGATTATAACCGAAGATATTCTAGCTGTTCTTTTTGATGTGGAAAGAGTTCTTGTTCCAAGGGCAGTAAGGAATACGGCGGCAGAAGCTGCTACTGCAAGTTACAGTTTCCTCTACGGTAAAAATGCATTCCTCGGATATTCAGCACCAGCACCGGGATTATATCAACCATCGGCTGGATATCTATTCACATGGCAGGGTTTATTCGGAGCTGGGGCCGAAGGTGTGCGGATTAAGAATTTCCGGATGGAGCAAAATGCTGCAAATAGAATTGAGGGTGAATCTGCTTATAACATGAAAGTTGTTGGTGCGGATCTTGGATGTTTCTTCTCGGCAGCTATAGCTTAGGCATATATATATTAAAGTTGAAATAAAAATGGCTTGTAACTTTAGTTGTTAGGGTCATTTTTATTTCGATGTTCATTTTCAATCTTAATGGAGGTGAAATTAAAAATGGGATTCGAGAAAGAACAACGTCCATTTATGAAAACTTATGATGAGAGATATGCTATACAAGCTATTACTAGTACCGGAACAGCTATCACTGGTTATGGAATAACAACTTTATCATCCACAAAAGCAGGAGCATTGACATTTAGGATTGATCCACCACTTTATGCAGGAGTGGATAAGACAGTTATTTGCTTAGTTCAATCTGGTTCATCTTCTTCATATAAGATTATCCCAAATACAACTACAGTTCAGTTTGGCTCAACTGTATCCAGTACAGGAAGATCATTCAATTTAAGTGATGCAGGTGAAGTTGTCCAGTTTGTTGCAATTTCAGCAACCAAATACTTTGTCGTTTCCAATATAGGTTCGACATTCGGATCTAGTTAAAAAAAAGATATAAGGGAGGACAGGGGCAATCCTTTGGGGGGAGATGCCCACTAAATTTATGAATGAAATAGAAACAAATAACCCAATAGAAGTTAAAAATGTTGCCATTGAGCCACCATTAGATTTAGAAAAAGTGACAAAGGTTAAAGATGATGTTCTGGAATTTAAACGATATTCAGATAGCGTTATGATCTTAGGATTTGCACCAGATAGTCTTAAATGGGCACCATTGGACGCTAAAAATATTGATATTTGGGGACTTAATGAACTTTATATGGATAAGCCAAAAATTGCGATTCGTGCGACTGCATGGTTTCAGCTCCATGGATATGAGCCACCAACAGTGAGAGATGTTAATCAAGTTAGAAATTTATCATTCCTAAAATGCCCAGTGCTTATGTGGAGAAAACATCCCAATATCCAAAATTCAATTGAATATCCATTACAAGAAATCATGGAAGAATTTGACATCTATGGCGAAGACATGGCACTGGATCAACCTGATATTAGGCAGAGAGTTTATTTCACCAATACGATTTCATGGATGATTGCACTAGCCATTAAAATGGGATACAAGGACATTCAAATTTATGGAGTCAATATGGCACAAGATCAGGAGTTCCAGCATCAAAGACCAAGCTGCGAATTTTTCCTTGGCTGGGCAAGAGGGAAAGGTATCAAGATATATAAGCCGCCAGTATCGGATTTGCTTTTATCGCCTTTCCTTTATGGATACGATGATGCAACGGCGTACATGCAGAAACTAGAAGCGCGAAGAAAGGAACTAATAGAGCGGGTCGAGAATACGCGCAGGCAAAGGATAGGCATGCAAGAGCAGGCTAATCAACAATTACAAGCAGAACAAAATCTATTAGGGGCACTTCATGATGTTGAATACATTATGAGACTTGGAAATCCTGTAAAGCCGGATAAGTTTTCTAAGCCAGCGAAAGGATGAGTTTAGATGTGCGAGATCTTTTATTTGATCTTAAAAAATGGACATAGGTTTCATGACTCTTGTTTAGAAGCTGGGCAAATTTATTCATCCGAAGACTTCGAACATGTCCATGAACAGCGAAAAGCAGCTCTTGTTTTAAATAGGATTTTATACAGGGGCACAGAATCCGAAGTTAGAGAAAAACGAGCTAAATTATTTGGCATTGAAAATAATAATGAACAAATGGTGGAATCTAAAAAGGAGAAACGTAAGGCGGCTAAATAGCCGCCTTTTCCGTTAAGGAGGTGTTAGATTTCGCATGACTTGGAGCTACGAAGGCTATCCCGCAGATAATACGAAAGATGAAGTCCGATTCCTAGTAAGGGATACGGATATAACTGAACAATTATTAAGCGATGAGGAAATTTATTATTTACTTTCAGTCTTCCCGAATCCTATCGCTTCGGCAGCCATGGGATGCGAAACACTTTCTAGTAAATTTGCTAGAGATGCATCGGAAAAAACTGTGGGCGATCTTAAAATTAACCTAACTGAAAAAGCAAAATCATTTAGGGACCAAGCATCCAGACTGTGGGCTTTATCAAAACTATACCGTGGTAGGCCGCAAGTCTATGCGGGCGGAATTTCAGTTGCAGATAAGCAAACTCAGGTGGCTAATAGTGATCGGGTTAAACCGGATTTCTATAAACACATGAATGATTTTCCGGGGACTGGAACCGGATATGGTTCTTCGAGCTAAAGGGGGGTGTTGACTAGCCTATGAGCTTTGAGCCTGAATTTCTAGAGTTCATGAAAGACACCATTATTAGGAATCAAATCACAGGATATACAGCCTATGGAGCGCCAACACATTCTACTGCATCAACAAATTATTCATGCCGAATTGTTAGAGTTCACGACACTATTACAGGGGACGATGGCGCGGAAAAATTAATTGAGTCGATCGTGTATGTTGCATCGACTGGATCTTTTGATGCACAGGATTTATTTACATTTCCAGATGGATCTAAACCCATCTTGCAAGCGATGGCTGCTTATCCTGACGAAGATGGACCATATCATCATGTTCAATTGAAATTTGGCAATAGATCGGGGAGGGTTTAATGGATATTACCGTTACAGGTGTCTCGCGAACCATTAGAACTTTGAGCCGGATGGGCGAAGATCTTCTGCCGATTATTGCAGCAGCATTAAACGAAGAGCATGAAAAGATTATGACATTAGCTAAAGAACGAACGCCAGTCGATACCGGGGCATTAAGGGCATCCGGACATGTTGTTCCACCAAGAATAGTAGCTCGATCAATACAAAGTATTGGTGCCTTTGGGGGAACCGCAGCACCATATGCAATAGTTGTGCATGAAAATCTTTCGGCATTCCACCGAGTCGGGCGATCAAAGTTTTATGAAAGCGCTGTTCAAGACCGAGTATCAAATATAGGCCCGGCAGTAAGAAATGCAGTTCGAGGATATCTCGTTACAGTTTCCAGATGATAGGAGGTGTTTTATTAAATTGTTATTAGACGAAGTCGCAAGACACCTTCAAGATGATTCAGTCGGGACAATCGGAGTAAATATATTTAAGTCTTACTCACCAAATGCACCGGATACGACTCTTACCGTTTATGAAACAGGAGGTTTTCGACCGCAGGATACATTTGGATCGACATGCGAAGTGGCGTGGGAAAATCCTTCGATTCAAATAGTATCAAGATCGACGGATTATGAGACTGCTAGAAGGACAGCGGAGAATGCCTACCGATCACTTATAAGTGTTACAAATGAGACGTTAAAAGCTTCAAGTTCTGATGCCGGAAGTTTTTATTTGAGAATTTGGGCGGTACAGTCTCCATTTCGATTAGGCGTTGATGAAAATGAACGAAATCTGGTAGCCTGCAATTTTGATGTCATGAAAACTTTATCGACATAGAAAGGAGGGGAGGGACTTGACTGGAACTCATGGTAAACAGGCTAGAACTTACATCAATGGATACGACCTTAGCGCTTACCTAAATAGTTTCGGAGTAGCACAGACTGCGGATACCGTAGAGACTAGCGCATTTAGCTCTAGTGATAAAACATATGTGGTTGGATTGAGGGATGCAACAGTATCGGCAGAGGGATTTTTTGCAGGAAGTACAGTCGAAACCGATTATGTGTTTGATCAAGCATTAGGATCTACGGCGTTATGGTCATACTACCCGGCTGGCCCGGCACTTAGTAATGCTGGATATGGAGCCAAAACGATTGAAACATCTTATGAAATTACTAGCCCGATTGATGGTGTCGTTTCTGTAACTGCTGAAGGACAGGCGATTCTTGGTGCTGATAGAATTTTATCGCATCATGATTTGATAGCTGAAACAACTACTGGTGCAGAAACATCAATTGATGCTACTGCAGCTAGTACAAGGGGTGCTATAGGTTATTTGCAAGTAACGGGATTTACTTTAGGACAAACTGCTCAAATCACGATTGAAGACTCTTCAGCAGGGACGTCATGGGCGACACTAATATCATTTTCATCAGGTGGAACTATAGGTGCTCAGAGAGCCATTTCATCAAGTGGGACAGTTAAGCGATTCACTAGGGCAGCATGGACTATATCATCGAGCAGTGGTTCAGTGACATTTAATGTTGGCATGAAACGTAAATAGGAAAGGGGCTGGATAAATTGGCCGTACATGGAAAGTCAGCGGGGTTTTCAATTACAGATACTGGAGGAACACCAAGATTATTGAATTGTTGGCTTACGAGTGTTTCATTCCCAAAAACTGCGGATACCGTAGAGGTATCAAATTTTTGTAGTTCTGCAAAAGAGTATGTTGCTGGTCTAAGGGATGCAACTATTTCAATTGAGGGTATATGGGCAACGACACCGGACGCATATTTAAGTGGAATCCTTGGCACGTCAGCAGCCTTTGTTTATTATCCGGGGACCACAGCGCCAGTTGCAGGAAAATATGCGAAATATACTGGTGTGTGTTTTGAGACAAGTTATGAGGTTCCAACGGCCATTGATGCTGCCGCAACCTTTACGGCTGAATTTCAAGTAACTGGAACTGTTACAAGATCAACCGCAGCCTAAACTATTTTTCTGAAAAAACAAATTTGTGGGGGGAAATTATTCATGACTAAAGCTAAAAAGCGATTATCATCAGAAGACATTCTCAAAGCTTCAGTGCTTCAAGAAAAAGAAGTTCCAGTTGAGCAATGGGGCGGAACTGTTATGATCCGGGAATTTAGTAAAGCACGGCAACAGCAGATCAGAAAAGAAGCCACAATGGCTGACGTTATTGATGTCGATAAGCTAGAATTGTTAATGTTTATCCATGGTGTCATTGATCCTGTATTTTCCGAGCAGGATTATTTTTCTCTCAGAGAAAAATCAGCAATGGCGATCGATGTTGTGCTCAAAGAAATTATGGCTGTATCGGGACTAAATGAAACAGCCATAAAAGATGCGGAGAAGAAATTTCGCAATTGATGGAGATTTTAGATTTCAATTTATACTAGCAAAAGATCTAGGTAAGACAGTAAGCGAAATAAAACAAATGGGAACGACCGAATTTTATGAATGGATGGCTTTCTATTCTTATCAAGAGAAGATGAGGAAAGCCGAAGAAGCAAAAGCAAAGTCCAAAAAACGATAAACTCTTAGTCAACTAAAGTTGACCGAGAGTTTATCTTTATTTTGACTAATTTTCCATTAAAGGAAGTTGGTGAAATAGATGGCTCTTACCGTAGCTGATATACAGGTGATTTTGGGAGCTAATATTACAGCATTCCAGAACAACATGAATAGTGCAGTATCGACGGTACAACGATTACAAGGATTTATGACTGCGGCAGGAACGGCATTAACTGTTGGGTTAACTGTGCCTATAGTTGCTATGGGAAAGGCATCAGTCGATGCTGCAAGTAATTTTGACCAATCAATGGCTAACATTAGAGCTATTACTGGTGCGACCGGGTCTGAAATGCAAGCAATGTCAAAACTAGCATTACAGCTGGGTGCGGATACAACATTTTCGGCAACAGAATCAGCCGAAGCAATGCTCGAATTATTGAAAGCCGGATTAAGTGTCGAACAAGTTATGGGCGGAGGATTAAAGGGTGCATTAGATCTAGCTGCGGCTGGTGGAATAGAGTTAAGTGACGCTGCTATTGTGGCATCAACGGCACTTAATGCTTTCAGGAAAGATGGATTAAGTGTATCGGATGCAGCAGATATATTAGCTGGTGCAGCGAATGCTTCGGCAGCGTCTGTTAGTTCGCTTCAATTGGGATTATCCCAAGTATCGGCGATAGCATCGGGAGTAGGATTATCATTTGCAGATACTTCGGCAGCATTGGCTTTATTTGCTAATAATGGATTAAAAGGTAGTGATGCTGGAACATCACTCAAAACAATGTTTTTGAGGTTACAGCCAAGCACTAAAGAGCAAACTGCATTATTTAAAGAGTTGGGTCTAACAACAGCACAGGGGACTAGCGCATTTTTTGATCAAGAAGGTAAAGTTAAAAGCCTAGCGGAAATATCTGGGCTTCTTCAAAGATCGCTTTCTGGGATGACAGATGCACAAAGATTGTCAACATTAGAAACGTTATTTGGGTCGGATGCAATTAGGGCAGCTAATATTCTTTATAAGGAAGGCGAAGATGGCGTTAAAAAATTAAAGGAACAAATTGGTAAAGTTTCTGCAGAAGAAGTTGCTGCAGATAGAATGAATAGTTTTCAAGGCGCTATTGAAGAGATGAAGGGTTCAATAGAGACTGCCGCAATAGCAATTGGGCAGAAGCTTATCCCTATTATCTTAAAATTGGCTGGATTAATTGAGAATGTAGCGGATTGGTTTATTAAATTAAATCCAAATGTACAAAATTTTATCTTAATAGCTCTTGGCGTATTTGCAGCCTTGGGACCAGTATTACTAATCTTGGGTGGAATAACGGCAGCAATGTCAGCCTTAGCGCCAGTTGCTTTGCTTTTAGGCACAACCGTTGGTGGTTTGGCAGCAGCATTTTTATTAGTTCCATTAGCTATTGCTGCGGTAATTTCAATTGGGCTTGCTTTAATTAAAAATTGGGATCAAATAAAGGAAAAGGCGGCAAAGGATTGGAGAGAAATAACTGATACCATCTCAACATTCCTATTTGGATCAAAAGAAGATATTGATACGTTTAGTAATGATTCAATGACAAGTTGGTCAAAGTGGCTAGAAAATCTAAAAAACAAGACGAGTACCGACTGGAAAGACGTAAAGACATCAATATCAAATGCATTAATTGCATCTGATACGGTGATCAACGATAACGTTAGATCTTGGGGCGAATCATTCACCAAATGGTTAAATGATACAGATTCCAGTTTTGCCACAACTATGCCAAGGATTGGTGCTAGTATCCAAACGTTTATGACGAATTCAGATACAAATATTAATAACTTTGTAACTAAAGCGGGCGAATCATTCACCAAATGGTTAAATGATACAGATTCCAGTTTTGCTGATACATTGCCAAGGATTGGTGCTAGTGTCCAAAAATTCTTAACAGATTCAGATACAAATATTAATAATTTCGTAATCAGAGCAGGGGATTACTTTTCAAATTTATGGAAGAGAATGTTTTCTGATTCATCGGAAGAATTACCAAAAACTGAACAAACATTCAATGAATTCTTGTATCAATTAGGATTTAGGGCTGGTGAGACTGTAGGAACTGTTGTTAAGTTTTTCATGGAATTACCTGTTAAAATTGGAATCGAACTTCAAAAAACATGGCAAATAATTTCCGATAAATGGAGTGAAGTACAGACCAATACAGATGCATGGTGGGCTTCGATTGTCAAAAATGTTGGTGATTATTTAAGTAAATTACCGGGGATAGTCGGTGAATGGCTTACGAATGCAGCAACTACCGCAGAGAACACAGCACGAAATATTTATTATGCTATCAATAACTGGATTGCGAGAATTATTACGAGCGGAACCGAATGGATATCAAAACTTCCGGGTGTCATTGGAACTGCGGTGACGAATGCAGCAACTACCGCAGAGAACACAGCACGAAATATTTATTATGCTATCAATAACTGGATTGCGAGAACAATAACAAGTGGGAGAGAATGGATATCTCAATTACCAAAGATAATCGGGGATTATGTTAATAATGCTGCTGCCGCTGCTGCAAATACAGCAAGAGGAATCTATAACGGTGTTGTAAATGCTATTGCAGCAATACCGGGGCAATTTGTTAATATCTTTAATTCTATTTGGTCTTACATTTCAAGCCAATATAACAGATTGTATTATGCAGCAGCTAATATCGCGGCTGGATTTTGGGCGGGATTCAAGTCCAAATTATTTGGATCGCCAAAAACAAAAATGGAATATGCATTTATAGCGATGAGCGAACAAGCTAAGCAAACTTTATCGGATATAGCTGGACTTACACCGGGATATGCTGCAGCAGGAAAAAAAATGATGGATTCATTTGGAGCGCCATCAACGGGCATGATGGGAGCACCAGCCTATGGTGTGGCGGGAGGAACATCAGGATTGAGCGTTCCAACAACGCCGATGAGTACAACGCCAATAGCGACACCAGAAGTAGACACGGGAGAAGGAACATGGGGTGGATTAAGTGTTTCTGTAGCTCAATTAGTTGTTAGAGAAGAAGCCGATGTCCTAAAAATAGCTCAACAATTATATCGACTTCAAAAAGATAGGACGAGAGGGAGGGGGCAGCGCTAATGGCGTTTTCATTTATATATGGTGGAGTTAGATCAGAGTTTAAAAATATTATTGTAAATGATGTGCGCAGAAGTGTGCTTCCTCCCATTAGTGCTAGGACAATTGATGTCCCGGATAGAGATGGTATCTATTTTTTCAAAACAGATTTTAACCAAAGGATTATTGAAGTAGATATAACGCTAGTTGAAACATCCAAGGAAAGATTAAGAAGTAATATTGAAAACATATCAATTTATTTAGATCCTAGAAATGGAACCCAATCTCTAGTATTCGATGACGAAACAGATCGGACATATTTTGCTGTTTTATCTAATGATACTGATTTTTCACAATTGAGATCATGGGGAAAAACAACCTTAGTTTTCTTGGTTCCGGATGGATTCTCATATTCAAGTTTACCAATTATTCAAAATATCAATGCCGCGCAGGATGCTATTTTAACTAGATCATCCGGTGCTTATACTTCAAGCGGGACTCTAGTCGGACCGAATATACCTAGATATGAAACTGGAGTATTTGGTACGGCTATTCATGTCGAAGAAGGAACAACGAATATGCTTACTGCAAACCAAAGTAGCGTAGAAACAAATTTGGTAGGCTTTACGGCAACGACTGGTGCAACGATCGGTCAAGAATTCACCTATGCTCACGTTGGCATAACTGGATTAGTTATAGTCACACAGGGACAAGTGGTAGAGGAAGGTGTATCGTTAGATTTTGTTACAGTGGCGGCGGCAACAACCTATACATTTAGTGTTTATTTACTCGGTAGTGGTCGAGTAAAATTAAATATTGAGGAACAAACTGGTGGAGGCGTTTTTATCACTGATACAGATTCCGCAGAAATAGTGGCAACTTGGGATGAATTTGTAAGATATTCCCTTACAGTAACGACTTCAGGTACGACAGGGAGACTAATTCCAAAAATTTTAACTTCAGTCCAGATGTTTGTACAGATTTATGCAGATGCTTTTCAAGTTGAAGCAAAGGCGTATGCAACGAGTTGGCATTTAGGTGGTGCTTCAAGAGGGAATGAATTATTAAAAATAGCAACATCAACTCGATTATTCGGTCAGCAAGGCACTTTAGATTTTTTCTTCAAGAAGACAGGCACAGCTGGAGACTTCGGTGGAATGTTTGATTGGGGGTCATTTACGGCTGGATCAACAAAGGACCGGATAGCTATTTTTCATGGGACCATGATTGGATCAGGTGAAGACGATATTCAATTCAATATTGTTAACTCATCGCAAACACAAAGCAAAACAATTACTCTTAGTTTAACAACAGATTTGATTGTTGATCGAAGTTATTATTTGGCAGTTAGGTGGTATTTGGATGGAACAAGTAACGGTGTCATGGCAATCACACTTGCTGATCTAGTAACTAATCAAGAATACAATACCATTGCATCTGCGACCATAAACCCACCGACGATGACAGCATTTAGTACGGCATTTATCGGGAGTTTAAATGGTGGTAACTATTGGTCAAATTGTACCTATGATAGTTTTAGGTTATCAATTATCAATAGGACATCTGCAGATATTACGGAATCATGGGAATTCAGGCGACCACTTATCAAGGATCCGGATTCGAGTGTTAAATATTCATTTGCAGAAACTTTATCGGGTACATTATTAACTAATCTTGGTACAGCGCCAGCCGATCCTACAATCACACTCACGTTTTTATCCGCGACAACGGATCCAATTATAACTCAATATAAAGCAGGATCAACAGAAGTTCAGGCGTTGCAAGTTACAGGATCGTTTGCTTCCTTGGATCAAGTGGTTATTAATTCGGATACCCGCAAGGTGACATTTAATAATGCAGTCATTAATGACCAAGTAACACTAGCTAGTGAATTCCCAGTTTTATCAGGTGACCATTTTTATACCTTTGCACCAACGACCAGCACAAATATCGATATTAATTACACTCCGAGGTGGTTATAAATGCAATTAAAGAAGACATCAAATACGATAGGCATTGATTGCTCATGCTTTAATAGCACGATTAGTTGGGGCACGGTCGCTACCGATTCAAGGAATATTCAATTTGCATATCTTCGATGCTCAATGGGGACAAGTAACTTTGATACAAAGTTTGCTGTGAATGCAAATGGTGCAAGAGCTAATAATATTCTTGTGGGAGCATACCATTTCATGAGGCCGGATAATCCAGTATATTCTTCATCAAGAGCAATAGTTGAAGCAAATCACTTTGTTAACAGAATGCAGATAGGGTTAGGAAATGGTAAATTTGGTGATCTGTATCCAGTTGTTGACCTTGAATTCCCAAGTACGCCAGCTATTGCAAATGATCCGGGAGAAACAAGATTATTAATGGATTATTGTCAGACTTTCAGAAACCAAGTCGAACAACTTACCGGAAGAACAGTAATGGTTTATGCTGGTATAGATTATATTCAGAGTCCTTGGAACAATTTTAATTACCCGACATCTGCTGGTCCAATATCAGATATGCCGTTATGGGCAGCATATTGGCTTAGGCTTCACGTTGGTTCAAGCGCTCCACCAGATGCAGGGGGGTGGTCGCAATGGCGTGTGTGGCAGTATTCTGATACAGGCGTAGTGGCCGGGATAACAACGGCTACAGATTTAAATTTTGGTCCTGATAATTTAAGATTACTTCAGGACAATACACCTGAATCTAAAGGATTGGCACCAGTTGGCCAACTTTATATTTTGAATTCGAATAGAGAATTGCAGGTTGTTTTAAGTAATGATAGTTCAGCTTGCCCGTTTTATAATTCGATACACCAAGAGCAAATAAATCAGGAAAATAAATTAACATTTAGTGTTCCAGCCGATCATCCGGATGCCAGTGATGTGATCGAAGGAAATCTTGTATTTTTTAGAGACTTCGATGATCCAACACTAATCCAATTATTTGAGATATTGAGAGTTGAGGAAACTCATATAGGAAGCTTATACAAGGATGTTGTTTGCCAACACAAAGTATTTGAGCTTGTAGATGATTGGATCGATAGCCTAACTTTGACCAATGTAACCTGTGCATCTGCACTTAATTCTATTCTTACTGGAACTAAGTGGATTGTTGGCGTGACAGAACCTCTTGAAACACACTCATTTTCTTTTTCAAGGGTCACGGTCATGGAAGCGTTAAGAAGAATTATTATCGTATGTGGTGCTGAATGGAGATTTAGAGTTCAATTTGTTGGAGCGACTATCACCGCACAATACATCGATATCCTAAATCGAAGGGGAGAAGACCGGGGCCGACGATTTGAATACAGCAGAGATATGAAAAAGATTAAGCGTACCATTGATAATTCTAGGTTGGTTACTAAGGCGTTTGGATATGGGGGAACTACTGCCATTACTTTTTCAACAGTTTCATGGGCAACGAGCTCTGGAGATCCAGCAGATAAGCCAGTGGGCCAGTTATATGTTGAAGATGTCGATGCAACAAGTACATGGGGACGATATCGCGGTTCAACGAATGTCTTACCTATTGAAAATTATTTTACATCCACAACATCTAACCCAACAACATTACTAGACCAAACATGGGATTATATACAAGATAACAATAGTCCATGGATTGCCTATGAGGTTGACGTTGCCGATCTTGAAATTATCGCTGGAAGTCAGCACCAGAAAATAAGGTTAGGGGATACCGTTAAGGTTATCGACACATTATTTAATCCGGTCTTGAGATCTTGTACCAGAATACAAGAACTTGATAGATATCTTAGTGAGCCGGAAAAAAATCAAGCGGTAATTAGTAATATTCCACCGATTATTGTGGCAGATAGCTAAAGGTAAAATGAGGTGATCATTTAAAATGTCAGCTTTTGTTCCTCCCCAAAATCACAGGAATTCAAATGAGCTCATATATGGGGGACAAACTCTTCGTGATGCTTCTAAAAAAGCACCAATGTATTCAGTATTTGGAGATACAATAACTGGGCTCAAGCAAGATGAGATATCTGTATCATTCCAATATGGAATATCGAATTTGGATGCAGTATCAACGGTTACTGGTGGAGGTGCTGTAACAGCCGTTATACCACAGGCTCAAGTCGCGAGTGGTGTCCCGGCTGCTGGAACGGCACAAGTACAATCCCTCTATTCATCTGGTTATAGAGCGGGAAGAGAGGGTTATTCGTTCTTTACTTGTGAGTTCACAACTCAAGCGGGTGGAGTGTTAGGAATAGCTGATTCAAATCAGCAAATAGGACTATTTGATGATCAGAACGGATTCTACGTTGGATTTACTGGCGTAGATTTTTGTATTGCCAAAAGAAAAGAAGGTGTAGATACAATTGTCACGCAAACAAATTTTAATCGTGACAAATTGGACGGAACTGGATATAGTGGATTTACGGCAGATTTATCCAAGAATAATGTTTTCAAAATCTCATTTGGTTATTTAGGGGCAGCAGTAGTCGTGTATGAAATATTGAGACAAGATGGAGTGTGGATCACGTTTCATGTTATTGAATATCCTAACAGTTCAACTGGTACCCACATTTCAAATCCTGTTCTCCCGGTAACATGTCGAGTGGAGAAAACAGCAGGAGCAACAAACGTAATTCTGCGTACTTCAAGTTGGAGTGCTGGAACGATTGTAGGAGATGATTCGCTCGCAATTTCAAATCGTCCTTGGGCTATTAATAACAATAAGACATTAGTTGCTGGTAATAGAACGAGCATATTAACATTAAAATGCAGCACAATGTTTGCGGGATTAACAAATCGCATTCCAATGCAAGTTGTATATGTAGCTGGTTCTGTAGATGCATCCAAAAATGGAAGTATTCAACTTTTCAAAAATGCCACTGTATCTAATACGAGTTTCCATTATGTCAGTTCGGGAGATAGTGTTGCACAATATGATATAGTCGGTACTACTGTTACAGGTGGGACGTTGATGCTTCCTATTCATATCCCAAATGGTGGAGCAGTAACTCTAGGCACGGCAGATTTTAGATTATTAGTTTTACCGGGTGAGACTATAACTTTTCAAGGACTGTCTACTCAAGTTAATACCACAATAAATGCTGGAACTCGTTGGTTAGATAAATTCTAACAAAAAGGGAGGTTTTTACAATGACATTCACCCCGCCAGCTCCCGCGAATCATCGAAACAGTGGGATTCTCGTAGCGTCTACGAGTCTTACTGTAAATATTGCAGATTTATTAAATGCTAGTTGGGGATCTGCAACAAAAATCGGGACAGTGACATTAGGATCAACATTCGTCACAGAATTAAAAGTTGGAACGACAGGATTAAGTGGCAGACATACATTATATCTAACCAATGATTCATCACGTTTATTTTATGTCAAGAATACAACCAATTTGAATTCATCGGATGGGTTATTGGTCAACTCAGGTGTGGCTGCAACTATAAAATTAGATCCGGATCAGAATCAAAAAGTATATGGTATTACATTTACTGGATCGGCATCAATTAAAGTCATGGAGATGAAGAATTGATAAAGGAAGGAGATGGTTAATTATGGTCTTTGAACTAAATCAATTCAGAGAAACACCTTATGACCTTCAATTTGTGTTTGTTGGAAAAATGTATCAATGGCAATATAATACAACGTTTGGATCTGGCGTTACTAATTATCAAATTCATACTAGCTCAAACGTATTAACACACCTAACCAATAGAACAATCCGAACAGCAAGTACGAGTATTAATATCCAATTTATTGAATTACCAGTATTTGTATCTACTGGTACAACACTCTTGCCAGCTTATGATGTTAACAGGATATCGGCAACGACTCCAACGCTTGCAATTTATAGTAATCCAAGTGCAACAAGTGGTACTGTTATTGAAAATATTGATCTTATTGCAGGCGAGAAATGGAACCAAGTCGCTACTGAATTTATCTTGAATCAGGGAGCCGATTACCTTATCCGGGTCAGTAATACTGCATTAACGGCACAAAGTGTTGATTTTAATTATGTTTGGTACGAATCGAGTAATTAAAAAGAGAGGGGATGCTTAAAAAAGATGATCGCTCCATCAATGGAACTTAGATCTTTTCGGGATACACCTCTTAATACTCAAAAAATATTTGAATCTGAAGTATTTAAGACAACTTATAGATTTACAACAGGCGGTGATATCGAATATGAGTTAATAACTGCTGCAAGTAAAGATGTTCATATCACAAATATGATTATTACAGCAGAGTCAAGTGTCACGACATTTTTGCTTGTCGAAAATGGGGCTGCTGTAGATGGGACAACAGTCGGTATACCAACTATTTATAACACAGATAGAACTTCGGCAACTACCAATGGATCGAGAATCCTTGCAGCACCAACGACCGGGGCTGGAACTATTTTAATTGACGCTAATTTAATATCGTTTGATTCTTGGGAGAATGATTGGCCGGAACTTATACTTCCCAGAAATACAAAGTATGTTCTTAAGTATGTTCATACCGGAGTACAGGCGGCTTCCGTGACAACATCTTTAGTGTGGTATGAAACCGACATGTGAAAACTTCTTTCATAAGAAAGGGGAGAGGGGAGAGGGGAGCTGAGATAAAACTTTGATTAATCCTATGATATTAAAAACATTTAGGGAAACGCCTTATAATTTACAATTTATTTTTGTCGGTAAGTATTTTAAGTTTCAACAAAAACTCACAGTTGCTCCTGTAACTAGAGTAAATATCGAAATCAAGACTGGGGCTACTCAAATTGTTCATTTTTTAGAAAGAAATGTGAGGATTATATCTTCCGTGTCAACTGTCTCAGTCGGATATGAACTTTACGAAAATTCTACTACCACAACTGTTGCAAGTTACCCCATATTTAATGTGGATAGAACATCATCAAATGTATCGACAGTTAGTATCGCAACATGCACATTTACTGCCATAGGTAACAATTTAGAAGCATATGTAATTAGGAATGGGCAGGCTCATCAAAGATCGAAGGAATTGATTTTAAAACCTAGTACAACATACATGATATCTTTTGTTACTGCCGCATCCACGGCACAAATTGATATCAATTATATTTGGTATGAATCTGATAATTAAAAATTAAAAGTAAAGGAGTTTTCAAAATGGCAAACACAGTATTTAACACATTTAAAAAGTTTTCAGTTGGTTCGTCAAGTGGAGCATTTAAAAAAATCACGTTACTCACGGATACGATTAAAGTAGCATTGGTAACTTCTGGTTATTCTGTTGATCCAGATGATAATCTTTTTTCAGATGGCACCACTTCAGATGCAGCATCCTATGAATTTAATAATTCGACTGGTGGGTATGCCGGGGGTATTGGCGGATCAACAGGTAGGAAAACGTTAGCATCTAAAACTATGACGCAAGACAACACCAATAATCGAGCTGTATTTGATGCCGCAGATATAACTTGGACATCCATTAATGCTGGTACTGCTGGAGCAGCAATTTTGATCAGGGAAGGTGGAGCTGGGACAACTACGAGCGATACCGGAACAACTATGATTTGTTACATTGATAGTGGATTCCCTGTTGTGACCAATGGTGGGGATTTAACTATTAGTTGGTCAACGGCAGGGATCGTTGATTTGACTTAGTTCTATTATTTAAAGCTATACCCACAAGAACTCATCGCCGATTATAACCGACAAAAAAGAACCGTGGAATTATTTCCACGGTTCTAAGTATGCATAAATTGAAAAAATCCTTGAGAGAAGTTGATTAAATGCTTTATTTCTCTATGTCTGAAATGATAGGCAAATCATCTTCAGAGTTCAATGAAATAGTTGAGAATCTTATGCCTGATTCATATATCGTCTTTGAACATACTGGATGCTATATGTGTAAAGGGTGTGATTTCTGTACGGTGAGTTCTCCATCTACGTCTATAGTGATGAGAAAATCAGAATGGAGATTAGTTTCAAAAAATATGTTCAATACTGAAGCGGAAGCTCAGGAGTATAGTGATCTTACTTCTAATGCAACACCTATGTTTACCTGTAATTCATTCACGTTTATAAGATCAGGAAGCACAGAAATTCTTAATTGTGTTTCGATTTGGATGAAAAATTAAAACTCCATCCACCTTCCCAAAATATTGAAGAAAGGAGGTAATTCCTTTATGAGCGATTTTCCTTTCGGAACTTATTTAGGATATAAATTCAATGGAGCTAATAGTTATGCACAGGTACCAGATAATGTAGCAATAGATCCAACTACTTACATTACAATTGAATGTCGATTTGCGCTTACCGTTCCTCTTCCATCACAAAGTTTTAATGCTGTTGAACTTGTACAAAAGATGGATGTTACAGTTACCACCAAAACTGGGTATGCAGTTTATTTAACAAAAGGCGGATCGTTAGTTTTTCTTCTCAAGGAATCAAATGATAGCACCTATAGGCAATTAGTATTTAGTGTTGGAACTACTTTCGATGATTTAAGATTACATGTTGTCACTTGTGTATACGATGGTTCCCATATCATAGCATATACCGATGGAGTCTTTGGGAGTCAAGTCGTTGCAACGGGATCAATCCAACAGGATACTGGTCAAAGTCTTAATATTGGTGGATTTAGAATAGGAACCAGTCCACCAAATACGAATTTCTTTAACGGTTTTATTGATGAAGTAAGAATATGGGATACGGCTAGGACACCAACGGAAATTAGTGATAATGCTTGGAATCAACTTACTGGTGCTGAATCTGGACTAGTTGGGTATTGGAAATTTAATGAAAATAGCGGTACAGTGGCAACGGATTCATCGCCATCGGGAAATGATGGAACACTTTCCAACACTAAGCGATTAGCCTTAAATTATACTCCAGCAGTTGATGCTAATTTTTCAGCACAAAATCCTACATTAATTTTTGATCAGATCGTTTCACCAACTGCATCTGTATCAACTTTTATAGCTTCCAATCCTACATTAATTTTTGATCAGACTGTTTCGCCAACTGCATCAGTCGCAACTTTTTCTGCTCAAGATCCAATAATTAAAGAAACGATTCAGGCAAGTCCTGCATCGGCAACATTCTCCATCCCAAACGCAACGATAATTGCCGGAGCTGTTACGATTCAGGCAAGTCCTGCATCGGCAACATTCTCCATCCCAAACGCAACGATAATTGCCGGAGCTGTTACGATTCAGGCAAATCCTGCCTTTGCAGCTTTTACGGCAAATTCAATTAAGGTAAATCTTGTTATCGAACCTAGCCCTTCAATAATAAATTTCGTCGTTGGAACTCCAACGATTAGATTAACTCAGCAAGCAATGCCAAGTGTCATAACTTTAGCGTTACCACCACCGACTATCACAGTGGGAGCAGTAACGGTTCAAGCTACCCCAGCAGTAGCTACTTTTTCAGCCAATGCTATAACAACAACACTCACCATAAGCACTACCCCAGCAGTAGCTACTTTTTCAGCTAATTCACCAACTATCACAGTGGGAGTAGTAACGGTTCAAGCTACCCCAGCAGTAGCTACTTTTTCAGCTAATTCACCAACTATCACAGTGGGAGCAGTAACGGTTCAAGCTACCCCAGCAGTAGCGCTATTTACATTGCCAACTCCAACTATATTAATGGATCAAATAGTATTTCCTGATCCAGCGATAGCAACATTTAGTATTCCAACTCCCACAGTATTTGTTGTTAGAATTACGATCAGTTTCGGAGTTAAGATATTTAATGAGATCAATTACCATGTCATTATCGAAAATAGTTGAGGTGATGAAAATATGAAAGTGGGGGACGTGGGAGCACTCTTGATTTTCACGATTACTGATCCATCGGATACAGTCGTTGATCTAACAGGAGCAACAACGATTTCGTTATGTATCTATAATGGGCAATCGGTATCGAGTAATCCGATGATGTTTTATAATGCCACAGGGGGACAATTATCATATCTTGTGGTCGCTGGGGATCTTCCCACGACTGGTGTTTATAAATTTGAAGTTCATGTAGGATTTGCGGGAGGTAGTGAATTTACATCGAGCAGAACATTTGATGTTGTGCAGCCAACTCTTTGTTAAAAAAAAAGAGAAGGAGGAAGATGTTCTATGGATATCATTATTAATGCTAATGATTGGCAGCTTATTATATTTTTTGTCCCAATCATTGTGGCATTAACAGAAGTTTTCAAGAAAATGGGATTGGATAAAAAATATTTTCCGGTTTCAAATATCATCTTAGGGATATTGGCAGCCTATTTCTTCGTTCCCACTGGCGAACAGGATATAGCATTAGCCGTTCTGATAGGAATAATAATCGGATTATCGGCTAGTGGCCTATATTCAAGTGGAAAATCTACCATTGAGGAAGTCAAAAATGGCAAAAGTTAAAGGCGGCATTTAGCCGCCTTTTTTATTTTTCAATGTTAATTTATTCATTTGCTGCAGCGACTATATGGAATTGACGATTGGTAAAATATTGTTCTATTTTTTCATCACTAGTAGACATTTTTGATTCCATTCTCGAAAGGGTAAAACTTGTCTTATCATGATCAGCTTTATTAACCTCAGTCAAGTGCTCTAGAGTCTTCAATATTTGGGTATTTTCTTTAACTTGGGATTCCAAACTATCGAACCGGGAATTCATTTTTTCAAATTGAGCTAAGACCAGTTCCTGAAACTTTTCATTATCCATTTTTTATCCTCCTGATTTGTTACAGCTTCAAAATGCAGATATGGATCTTTGTTTGCGTTTTACAATTAAATCCACGACATCATTCTCGTTATCTATTAATTGTTTAGTCCGCAAAGCAATTATATCAATATTTCTATCAACATTATCAAATCTAATATCATGATCGATTTGTTTTTCCTTTATGATACATAGATCATTTTCCATCTTCTCAAAGCGCTGGTCCATCTTTTTTTCCATCTTCTCAAAGCGCTGGTCAATCTTCTCAAATTGCTTTAAGACTAAATCCTGAAATTTTTCATTATCCATTTTTTTATCCTCCTATAATTTGATTTAGCTGCCTTTTTTTATTCCCCTTCCATGACAAGAGAGAATTTTTTCTTAGAAAAATAATTTGTAACATCATCCTTGTTAGGTTCTCTTTGTAATCCTCTAATCTGAATAGCAACGAGTTCAATTTCGTCATGATGTTGCCTAGCGTGTTTGTCGAGTTTATCTAACTGATAAGAATTTGCAGAAAATTGTTGCTGTATTTCTCCGAAATGCCTTACTACTATTTCCTGAAATTTTTCATTACTTTCCAGTTTTTTATCAATTTTATCAAGCCTTTCAAGAATCAGTTCCTGAAATTTTTCATTATCCATCTTTTATCCTCCTATACTTTGTCCAATTATTATAGCATATTGAAGCGGGATATGTTGACCATGTGTGTTCCATATGCACTGCATTAGCCACGTCTACACACTCCGTCATTTTTCATATCCCGCGCTTCAACTATATACAGTTTAACATTATTCTATGAATTATGCAATACATATATCAAGTACAATTACTTCCATTACGAGCTTTAAAATTACTTGATATCATCCCAATTCTTGCCCGGCTAATTTCCTGAGCAGCAGCATCAATTTTAGTTATCATTTCTTCTCCCCTATTAATTTTAAGGCCACAGATTCTACAGTAATTTGCACCGGGACCGTGTTCTTCATTTCGGCACCGTGGGCATTCATGCACCAGCATGAAGGTACCTTCATTTATTTCTTTGTTCATATTGGTAAGGCGAGCAGCGATCCTTCTGTATAATTCCAACTTTTCCTGCAGCCCAGCCAGTAATGATTCATCCGGGGAGAAGGATATCTTAAATTCCAAATCTTCAATATAGGTTAGATAACGAGCGATATCAACTTTCAGCATCTAAAATATCCCTCTACCTTTCAGATTAATAGACTTTCATAATCCGGTACTTTTTATTGAATTTTATCAAGTCCCAGCTTTCGCTCTTTTCGCCGATCTTTAATGTTTGATTGTCATCATTGAATCCCAGAACTGGTTTAGTCCAGACTAAATCATGGTGATTATTTATTGCGTAAACTTCAAATTCAATCTTTAATGTTTTACGATTAACGGCTAATTCCATCATTTGCGAGCCATCTCCTTATTCATTCCAATCTTCATCGATTTCGTTTTCATCACAATAATCGGTGTATTCATTTTTTATATCTTCCCAAACGGTAGAAATGTCTTCCTCCGAATGACCACGAACAATCATATTTTCTCTCATAAGTTGATACGGATAATAGTTATTCTCGATTCGCCATTCCCTGAATCCCATTTTGTTTTCCTCCGTTCGTCATATACTTATTCGCTGATTGCATCAATCCGGATGAAGTTATCTTTATCTTGGAGTTTTGCGATGAATTTATCCAGCGCAGCCCGCGTTTTGAATTCCTTTTCTTTTCCGACCATTTGATCTTTGCGATTTATTTCAATCCATTTTATAGCTAACATTTTTCATTCCTGCCTTTCGTCCTGTCCCCTTCGACATCTGTATATTAACATTATTCTATGATTTATGCAATACATATATCATTTAGTAATGATCTATTTTTTGGCTATTAATCTTTTTGTGCTTAAAAGCGGAGCGCCTGTGGTTCAGGAAGCTCCGCCTTATTTTGTTTAGCATGCTTTGATTTTTGCCATTTCGTCTGCGAGGATCCAGAGTGCCCGGTTTAGTTTTACATTGCCATCTATGGAGTTTACAGCCCTTGTCGTTGCCCTTCTTCCACTTGCGGACCGTCCACTTTGTCCACCACGAATTAGATTCTCTTGCACCACGTTAAACTTTGTCCATAAGTCTGATTGCCTATCTTCTTGGCGCTTTATTGCTAGTAACTGATTGGGAAGGATTGGTGCGCTACTTTCTCGCCATTGTCCTTCTTCGACTTCATCCTTGTCATATTTTAAGGCTAATGAAGCTTTAGCAAAGGCTTCCTGCTCTTTTACGCTCATAGGTATTTGCTTCATTCTTTCCATGCTTTCATTCGCTAGATCGAATTCATTCATGATACGGAAAGCACCTTCTACAACATTATCAACGATATTTCCCTTATGGAGAACTCTGATATCCTCTACAATATCGCCAGTGATCATTCCGTTTGAGCAAATGTGGCGGATCATTCCGGATACCATTCTGTAGCTACTTGTTCCATCGTGTGAATTAATCAATACAATTTCATTCGATTCAGTCCTTGTGATTCCATCCATTTTACGGAACCGCATTAGATGCTTAGTAAATTCCGCCTTACCCTCGATTCTGCTTCTTCCCTGTGCTACAGCGAAGGGGAAAAATCCTTCTTTTCTAAGACCTTCTACGACTTCGATTGTGGGAATGTAAGTGTACCGTGCGGACCTTGATTCATGTTTTTCTACTGCGAAGATCGATGGCGCTACTCTGAAAAGTTGTTCATTGTCCATTGGTCTGTCCATTGTGATAATTCCTGCTCCACCCATTCTGGTTTGTATTGTCATTTTATTTTCCTCCTATTTATTTATATATTTTACTTTTTTTTCAACACCACATCTGTAGTATACCATAATTGTTGACATTGTCAACAGTATTATAAAAAAAGTTTACAATCCAATTTTGGCCAAAATCAAATTTTCATAATCCGGACCATCTCCGGCACAAATAAAGGACTTCTTCTGGTAGAAATTATCCTTCAGCCAATAGATTTTCTTCTGGACCTCCCAACTAATATCGTTGTTCCCCGCCATGATCGCGAAAGCTTTATCAAAAGAATTTTTTGCAGCTATCTTATTATCATTTCGCATATGTCTGGATGAATTATTCAAGGCCCGGATTATCAAGATTTCATTTTTGTTCATTTCAATCTACCTCGCTTTTGTTTTTATTTTCGCGACTTCGAATTTTTTCCCATTTCATATGCTTTTTCCAGCATTTCTTTGAGTGTCCATATCGATATTTCATGGAAATCAAAGCTATCGGAATTTCTAGTTTCTAAGGTTTCAATTCCAGCAATTTTTGCGATTTCTAATAATTTATTTTCCATTTTTTTATTTCCCTCGCTTTTTGTTTTTTCTTGACCACATGTGTATATTAACTCTAAAACATGATTATTGCAATACATATATCATGTTAATACTCATCCATATGTTGTCAATCGCAACATGGAGAAAAAGAAAACAAAGAGATATTTACTCTTTGTTTCCTTTGGCGCTGGTGGAGCCGTTTAATGATAACCACTGGAGGATTTGATTCTTAGTCCAGAATGGACGTTTACCAACATGGGTGGCGGGCTTTGGCAGCTTCCCGCGTTCTAGGTAGACTGATACTTTTCGACGGTCCCAGCCGATGAGTAGCCCGACTTCCGTGGTGCCCAATAGTTCAGGTAGTGCAGAAACTTCTTCCATGATTTTATCTTCGTTCATTTATATCCCTCATTTAAATTTTATAAGATTTTTATCTTTCAAGGCAGAAACGATACGTTCACATTTTTCCTCGGTCGATAAACAGCATTCAAGATAAATTCCTATCTTTTGAAACTTCCAAAGATTTGCCCGGATTCGGTCAAGAAATTGATCGAGTGAAGCGAATTGTTCTGGGTCGAATGTGTTCTCCCAATAGGTTGTCATGATATCTATGGCTGGGGTGCCTTGCTCAAATTCAAGTGTTTCATCCATTTCAAAATACCTTCTTTCTACTTCATAAGCTTAACATTTTTGTCGCGTTTGTCAACATGGAAAGAATGGGAAGGGTGAGCCAGAAGCCCGCCTAAGCGGGTCTTCTGCCACTCCGGAAGGAACTATCCCCTTCAAGGTTTTTCATCAAGTGGAGCCGCGCTGTGGCGAACTCTGGGCCAATCATCCCTAGACGGAGCAGCCAGCATCTGAATGAATATTTGGCATTTTCAGTTTGGCTTTTGCTGGCCTTGCTGGACTTTTGGCAGATTGCCTGAGCAGATACTGCGAGACAAAACTGAATATAAGATTTGATTTTTCCAGCATGGAGTGTTGCGTTGAAATAGCGGAACTCGACAGTCGAAGCATACCAGACATTGTGGAGATTTAGGCCATGATACCGAGTTGAATTATAATGGCCGGATGAATGTGTTCCTTCATACCAGATATTGCCGAGTGTTTCTAGGTCGTTGGGTTTGATTTGATTAATGCCATTTACCAGATTTTGTTCAACTGGCTTACAATAGGAGATTTTACGATTGTAGTTTACGCCAAAAGCTTCGAATATGAGGTCTTCTTTTGAGTAGACGATGTTTATAAGATTGCGGAGCGTTTTAGCATTGTGGGCATCTTTGCCAACATGGATATGAATTCCGCATGAATTATTTACGACTGCGCCACCTTTGCGAAGGAGACGAACAATTTCTTGTAGGGTTTCGATATCGCCATAGTTCAGGATTGGAGTAACTAATTCGCAAGAATAATCCCGGCTGGCTGCTGCGCCACTTTTCAGCATTGTGGCGATTGAGCCATCGGAGACAATTTTCCATGTTCGACCTGAGTTATCGCGGGCATTCGTTCCCATCGTTCCATTTCCAAAATATTGACCAATTATATTAGCTGCCTGCTGGCGTGTGATTCCGGTAAATTCAATTTCAACTCCAAATGTTTGATTTTTAATTACTGCTAAATTTTCCATTTTTATGTCCACTCCCTGCTGTTTTTTGTTGTGTGCCTTGCCACATCTGTATATTAACTCTAAAACATGATTTATGCAATACATAAATCAAAGTAGTGTGCATCCAATTTGTTGCAAAAAAAGAAGGCTTTTTCAGCCTTCAGATGGAATACCCTATTTTGATTTATTTATTTTCTACAGTGATTCGTAAGCTTTCATTTGAAGATTATATTCAAACTGGACCATCTGGAAGTCATTGTCCCACTTGGAGATTGCCCTGACCAGAGTATCATGTTTAACTTTTGAGTCAATCTTGATCCCCTTCAGCGCAACGTAAGCTTTTGTCTGAAGATCAGTTTCAAACTTAATCATCTGGTAGTCAGTACCCCATTTTCCTGTTGCGGCACTCTTGATAACAGCTGTAACATTATTTGCATCCATTTCTGATACAGGATTAGTGTATGTCGGGGATGATTCTGCTACTGGGGCCGGGTCCGGAGCCGGAACTGGAGCCGGAACTGGAGTAGGAGCCGGAACTGGAGTAGGAGCCGGAGTAGGAGCCGGAGCATTGTCTACAACTTTTGTTTCGTTATTCGGTGTCTTTGTTTCCTGATTTTCATTGGAACCAATCGATATCAAAGTTAGGAGACAAATAAATAATACACCAAGTGCCTGTTTCCTGTTTTTTATTTTATAGAATTTACCTCGAATTAAGGATACCATACCAACTATGAATGTTATTACTGCTAAAAATCCCATTATTTTTTCCCCCTTAAATTTTTACTCTTTTATCTTCCATTATCTTTTCTCATTTTAGCCCACTTTCTCAATTACGATACCTATAAATTTCATACGATTCTCCCACGGCATCACACATTTTCTGAAGTTCATCCCTTGTGACTTTCACTTGAAATATCCCTCGTCTTTTATGAAGTCCCGGCAATTGATCCCGCCATACTTTTCCTCTTCGCAAGCAGCGCTGCAGCCGTACTGGTATCCCCAGAGACATCCGGAGCACTTCGGGACCAGATGATATTTCTTCGAACTTTTTACCAATTTCATATTTACCATTTCCTTTCATAGTTGCCATTGTCAACATGTGGGCACAAATATTGAATATTTCAGTTTGTTTTCCCTTCGTCCACATTTACAGTTTAGCTCTAAATAATGAATGTTGCAACACGTTTTTCATAGTAGTTTGCATCCAATTTGTTGCATTTTGATTCTCAAATTTCTCAACCCCACATTCCACATGATGAATTGAATCTTTCCTCGGCTTCCTCTAGTGTTTCAGCCCCATACTTTCCCCAATAATAACCAATTTCATTCATAGATTCAGCACATACAAGATAAGGGTAATTACCTTCTACTTGGAATATATATTTTTTGCATTTTCCCTCGACTTCTTCTTTAATTATTTTCATCTTATTTTCCACCTTTCTAATTAAAACAAATTTTGATGTTCTTTAAGGATGGCATTCATTTCTGACTTGATCTTGAATAATTTTATTTCGTTGGCATTGAAGGAAGCAACGTCCCCAGAATATCTAGCCATGAATCCTTTGAGTGAGGGTTTCGCGCTGCCCATTTCCTTTTTGTAGCTTTTGCCAACCAAGGCCCTATATTTTGCGATTCTTTCTAAATCGAATTTATCCATTTTTACATTTCCTCCTTTACTTCTTCGCAAGAAATTATTTTGTAACCAGAAGATCCAGCGCATGGCTTTCTGCAAATGAAACCAACTTCAAACTTGACTGATGTTGTTTCGGTGTAGAGTTTTCCCTTAAGGGTTCCACTTGTAAATTCTCTCGTTACGATATATTTCATTTTTTTATTTACCACCTTTGCGTTTTTTTGTTTTCCCTTGTCCACATCTGTATATTAACATTATTATATGAATTACGCAATACATTATTCAATAATAATAAGACTTAAATTCTTCCATATAAAAAGGGTCTTTTGTAATTTATTGTTGGTTAAGTGACAACTAAAAGAACCCGTTGATCTACATTCAACGGGTTAAATACATAAAATCCTTAAGTGAGAAACTAAAAATTATTGTTTTGTCCGATTATTGATTCTGTTTAAATGTTTTTCATGTAAGCCATTTCCAAAACCATTATTCTCATCTTTCCAAGTGTACCAGAACCCATGTTCAGTATTTTTTATCCCCATAATAACATGTGTTGTTACGTGACCTCCTGCCCAATTAGCATTCACAGTTTCTCCAATTTTATATTTTGCCGTTTTATTATTATCCATTTACTTTCTCTCCTTCACGTTCCCAAGCTTGGAACCAAGAATTTATGGATCGCTCGGAAGCGCCAACACAAAGCAGCGTTTCCTTCAAGCCATCGAGACGGATACCAAAATCTTTATAGCCTTGGACAATGGAGTTTAAGTAGCTGGCACCGATCGGATCCACCTTCATCCCTTTCTTTACAATCCAGTAGGTTATAGCTCGCCGGGCATGACCATTCTCGTCAACGACTTCCACGATTCCCCGGTCATAAAGTCGCGGGTAGCCTTCATACTTATCAAGCGCCTTCAGGCATTCCGGTGTGATTAACCAAAGCCCACCTTCCACGCCAAGAGTAGCGGAACCTTGCTCCGGGAAGATAGTAGCTACTCCACCAAGGAAGCCAAGCTCGGCACCTCCTAGCGAAGCTGAACAGAGTTTCCTTGCAGCCGGGCAGCGCTTCTTCATTTGAGCGACATTAAGGTTTGATCCATAACTAAAGTAAAGCATATTATCTTTGGATATTTTCATTTTTATTTACCAACTTTCTTAATTTATATTTCCTGAATCCAATCCATATCATCGAAGCTTGTGAATCCGCCAGCCTTTAGGATTTCCTGCAGCGCCTTTTTCCCGCCAACTGGGATATAAGGAATGAAGGTTTCGTCGCTTTCAAATTTAAGATAGCCCAGTCTTGGAACAAAGAATGCAAAGCCTTTTGAGATTTCAGTGTATCCTCCCGGACAAGTAAACTTTTTGCCTTTCACGTTGACTATTTGGATTGTATTTTTAATTTCTGCTGTTGTCATTTTCAATTTCCACCTTTCAGCTTGTTTTCCCCTTGCCACATTTACAGTTTAACTCTGAATGATGATTATTGCAATACATATATCAAATAAAATATTATCCAATTATGAACATTGCCGTACTAGATGTAGTACGATATAATAGAAGCAGGGGAGGGACAACAACATGAGGATTTGCATTGATAATACGGATGTTGAGTACAACCTTACCATTGGAAAGGAATACGAGGGAATTGATGACGATGGGCAATTAGTTAATGTCATAGACGATACAGGATTCATGGAGACTTATGTCGTAGAACGATTTGAGAAAAAGGGAAAGAACGATTTTATAAAAGGGGATGTTAAAAATAGAAATCACAGAAAAACACCTGAGAACAGTTTGCAAAATAGGACAAGAACATGACTGTTGCCGATATCTTGTAGTCGGATCGAAAGGATTTGAGTGTGTTAAACACACCAGAATAGCAACGGAGCTAGACTATCGGGTAAGAGAAAACAAAATGGTCGCTCAAGGTGATAATTGCGTAGGCTATATAATCGTAGGAGGTGATCAATAAATATGAAAGTAATACCGATATCAAGAGCGAGAGATAACATCTACCAAATCGTAGAAGAAGCCGTGAAGTTTAGCGAGCCAGTCGAAATCAGCTCGAAGAAAGGTGATGTGGTTATAGTTTCAAAAGCGGACTGGGGAAGCATTCAGGAAACTTTATACTTGATGTCATTTCCAAAGCTGTGGCAGGACATCGTGGATGCTCACAATACACCACTAGACGAACTTTTCACCTTGGAGGACTTGGGATGGAATTTGGATGAGTAACTATGAAGTAAGATTCAGCAACAGAGCAAAAAAAGATGCTCTAAAATTAGAGCAATCCAATCTTGACGATAAAGCTAAGGAGTTAGTAAAAATAATTAAAAGTAACCCCTACCAAAACCCGCCACCGTTTGAAAAGCTGGCAGGCGGGGATTATTCTAGAAGAATTAATATTCAGCATCGCTTAGTTTATTATGTTTTGAGGGAAGAACGAATAATTGTTGTGACATCGATGTGGACGCATTATGAATGAAAGAAGGATTAAGGAATGAATAGACACCAGCTAGAAAAAATATACGAGGTCAATGGTCTAAAAGATTACAAGCTAAAGCACCCCACGGACCTGATAAGGACCCATGGGATTGATTATATTGCGGTCGACGGATTCGACCGACTCGACGAAGCGAACAAGCTTTTATATGCAGAGTTTATCGTTAATTTTTTTAACTGTTTGGGCATGGAGAGCCGGGCAACGCTGGTGCCCAAGGGTATCTACTACGTCGAGGACGTGGACTTTTCAGTCAAAGAAAACCCGGATGACGAATACCGCATTGCGTCAGGTGGCCGCGTGATGGCCATCGATCGCAACGGACTTAAAACAGTGCACCGCACATGGACTGACCCAGACTACGCACACCTTGACGCGACAGAGAGCAAGCCTAAACAATACCTTAGATTCGAGTATGAGAACGAAGGCCGGGAAGTATGGCAGCATATTATAGATCCCAAAACGTGGTACTAAAACAAAAAAAGCATTCCTGCGCCATTCAATCGGCTAAGGAATGCTTTTTTAATGGAAAAGACTAGGTATATTATTACCAACTACTTGTCCGAAACATGTGATATAATGGCGGAAAGAAGAATAAAGCGAAAACCTCCAAGGACGGTAATCCTTGAAGGCTTTCTGGTCGAAGCATTGCCACCAGCAACGCTAAGATTTCAATATGGGAAATTGATACTTTTATTATATCATTTCATGGTACAAAGTATCAAGGTAAATATTTGGAATTTTAAGCTGTCTGGCGAATGCGTTAGATAGCTTTTTATATTTGGAGGAAAGATGAGATGTTGATGAAAATATCCAAGGATCAAAATTTAAGCATAGAAGCAAAGGGATTATATTTATATTTCTATTCATTTACGAAAAGTGGTCATGATGAATTTCCTTATGTAGGAGAGATACTTGAGGATTTAGGGATAAGCAAAACTAGATATTATAAGCATTTAAAATTATTGATTAATTCAGGGTATTTGAGACTAGGGCAAGATAAATTATCTGGAAAATATATAAGTAATTTTTATGAAGTTGTAATGAAGTATTCATTGGAGGGTAACAGATAATGTTTAGATTACCCAAACCGCAGAAAAATTATACAGAGGTGCCCAATGTAGTTTTTGATTTAGTAATTCCAAATATAACAAATCTTTCTGCATTGAAATGTTATCTTATTCTCATAAGAAAAACTTGGGGATGGGGTAAAATTGGTGATTGGATTTCAATGTCGCAAATAGTTAAATTAACAAAACTTGCACGGTCTAGTGCTGTTGTAGGAATGAAATGGTTAGAAGATAATGGATACATCTGGTCAGCAAAAGCTGGAATTCCGGGAAAAGAAAAAATTATGTATTTCTTGTGTTCAGAGGAAAATGAACTCATGGAAAGATCAGTTAAAGAAGGAATAATAAAGCCGGATAAATTATTTGAGCTTATGATGAAAGAACGAAAAGAATGAGTTATCCACAACCAGTCCGGAATTCGGATAGGTATACTTATCCACAACCAGTCCGAATTCAATACCCCCCCAGTCCGGAATTCGGACACACAAAAGAAACCTATACAAGGTTTATACATCCTAATAATAATGAGAAAAAACTAAGGAGAAAAATTAATGGAACCATACACAAAGGAAATGATCACATGGGCACGGCACTTGGATGTGGTCAAGCTGAGAAAGAGAATCGGATACTTGCCCGGATACGTTGTGCTTAGGCTATACCAAAACTTAACTGAAGATGAGAAGGAAGAAGTGAGAATCAATGTAGGTTTCTCCAAGGACCGCAAGCGATTTTACATAAGAGTAATCGAGAGAGGTGTTAAACTTTCAGAAGTTGGTGACGGAAGGGGAAGGATGGCAAAAACATTCTGTCTTCAGGCGATAAGGCGTCAATTTGGAGATGAGATCATCGGAGAGTACAAACTGCTCGAAGAAGCCGGATTTGACGATGATAAAATCCTAGCTTTTGAAAAAATAGAAGAGTCGGAATTAGACGAAATATAGGAGATAATGAAAATAATTTCCGTTGATGAAAATTCTTACACATGGTATACTAGGACAAGATACAGAATTGAAAGGAAGTTGAATTAATGTCAAAATTTGAAGGCTTGGATAGTTTGTTCGAATTAATTAGTAATTCAATAACAGATTCGCAGTATGACAAGGTGACAATCGGTAAGATTTCAGAAAATCTTAGGGTTCGATTTGCTAAGATGGGCAAGGAAAAAGAAATGATCGCAAGGGAAATGAAGACTAGAAAAGAAATACTCGAAGCGGAAATGGAGCTGAAACTATTCAAGGAATTCAGTGAACGAATAGAAGCGCACAGTGACGAAAAGGATGCTTGCTGGCTGGCGGCATCTAGGGAACTAAATATTCCAGAGGAAGGACGTTATTCTTGTAATTTCAAAGACGGAACGATTAGCGAGAAAGTGACCAAAAAAGATGTGCCAGATAATCCATTCACGAATCCAAATAAGAAGAAAAGATGGTAAAACATGATCAATATGATGCTTGCGAGAAGAAGGAGTAAGCTAACCCAGAAGCAACTAGCTAAAAAAGTGGGGATAAGCAACATCCAAATAAGCCGATTCGAGACTGGAATATCGAGTCCAAAAGCGGATTTGCTACAGAAAATAGCGGTTGAGCTTGGAGTTAGTCTGGATTACCTAATGCAAGGGAGAAATGAAGAATGATGCTAGTTAATGGAACTCCGGCTATTGCAGATATTAAGAGTCAGTGTTCAATTATTCCCGGATTTGAATTTAACTACATCGCTTACAAGGGGAAAGTATTGTGGAGCACGGTATCGGCATCGCTTGATGATTATTTCATTTATCTTTATGACGGACCAAATTATAAAAATGGGTGGGATCCATATACGGTAGCCTGCGTAGATGAACACGGTGATCTGTTTTACTACGGTCGCTGGACGAAATTAAAAAATGCACTTGCATGGCTTGCGGATCCAAACATGCCAGAAAGGGACTAAAGCAATTGGAGACACTAGCGGTAATAAACCAAAAGGGCGGCGTAGCCAAAACTACAACGAGCGTGAATATGGCGGCCATAATAGCCGCCATGGGATTCAAGACATTACTTATTGATGTGGATCCGCAAGCTAATCTTTCCCAATCCTTGGGCATTGTTGCCTTTGATATGGGAACACCTAATCTTTTCGAGGATCCGAAAATAACACTTAGCAAGTGCGTTAATGAAACAAGCATAACGAAATTATCCATTATTCCATCGGACCTATCACTAGCACAAGTTGAATGGGAACTTTTGAAAACATTTAAAGGCACCAATACTTCTATTCTGCGAGACAAGATCAAGGCAAGTGAGGAAGAATTTGATTATTGCATTATCGACTGCCCGCCAAGCTTAGGAATTTTCAGCCTTAATGCGCTCATTGCAGCGGACCGTGTGCTTATCCCGGTTGGTCTTGATCCGTTCGGATTGATTGGAATAAAGTATCTAGTGAGCACGATCACTGATATCAGAATGAGTATAAACAAGCATCTCAAAATTCTGGGCATTGCACGGACCATGTGGGATATGCGGCAGAGACTTGGACGAGAAATCAGCGAAAGTATGGAAAAGGATTATCCGGGAAAAGTCCTTGAGACGATTATAAAAATGAATGTAAGCGTCAAGGAAAGTGCTGTTGCCCAAATGCCACTGGTCATTTATGAGCCAAATGCTCCGGCTGCGCTGCAATACATTCAATTAACGAATGAAGTGTTACAGAGATGGTGAGAAAACAGGGTAGGCCAAATATTCAAGCAATGCTGGAAGGAATCGATCTGGATAATAAGGAAGTACAGGAAGAAAAGCCAGATAAGTCAGAGGTAGAAGCGATAGCTGAACCGGACTTAAATGAAAAACTAAAGCGATGCTATGTAGTAACAGGATTTCATCTTGAAAAAATAATGCTTCTAAAGACCAAAAAATACAGAAAATATGATATGAGCGAAATTGTCTGTATGGCGATTGATTCATTTTTTGAAAAAGAAATGAACGGAGAGAAGTAATACAATATGATTGAAGAAATAGATGACCAAATATTTACCATGACAAGTGATCTCTCGGATGAAGAACTGGTCGATTTTGCAGCTGGGATATTTAAGAGCAATTGGAAAACATCATACGATTACCAGAAAACGGATCCTATTATATTTCAAAGCTTGCCGATCGATGGGAAAATACTTAAGCATACCGATTTTTTGTCTTCGGCTGTTTATATATCAGAACTAACACAAAAGGCATTATCCTATAGATGGAATGAGATAGGAGGTCTAGCCGGGAAAGAACTGAAGGAGTGGGATGCCAATGGCGGCCTTTGTATTTATCTATCCATTTTGCATTTTTGTTTACTGCTGGAAAGCAAAGCCGTAAAAGAGAATGAACTATGCTTAGTCCAAGGATTTTATAGGCATCCAACACACGGAATACTCAGTATATTCTCAAATCTGGGAACTCAATGCGGAGTTCATGCCTTTATAAGCGTTCAGGGAGCGGTTGTTGATTTTTCGATACAGCAAGAAGCATCAACGTTCGAATTTGGAGAAAAAGAATTCATTATTGGCGATATCCCAGATGAGATGGAGATGGTCGGCTGGACAGAAGGAAAGCATTTAGTCAAGCAATATGCGCGTGAGATAGCCCGGAGCAGCGGACTTAATTATTTTGAATGGATTGAACAGCACAAAATCAATTCATATAAACTTGCAAGCAAAGAACTTAACAAAGAGCTTGTAAGGCTTAAAAGATTATATAAAAGTTTGGAGGATGAATGAGCGATGGCTAGGAAAAAGAATGAAGAAGAAGTCACCCTAACCAATCAGGAAATGATTCAAAAAGAAGAGCGCCATAGAAAAGATTTAGAAAATAAACTAAAGGCATCGGAAGCATCAGCGGAAGATCAGAAACAATTTACTCCCTTGGTCAAACTTACTAAGGATTTAAGAAGCGCAAGCCGGACATTGAATCCACAAGAAGCCCGGTATCTAGTGGACAGGTACTACCAAATCCAACAATACCGGACCAGCGCCAAGAATCAGATTAGAGCATCGGAAAGCGAAGAACCAAATGAAGTTATTGTCTGGTTTGCAGAGAACTTTGAGGAACTGGAGAAGAACATAAAAAAGGCGCTGGATGCTTATACGAGTAGTCATCCGGTCGGAGCTTGGGCCAAATCGGTGATCGGCGTAGGTCCGACATTCGCAGCCGGGCTTCTAGCGCACATTGATGCGAAGAAAGCACCAACAGCCGGAGCCGTGTGGAGTTACGCAGGATATAATCCAAGTGTTGAATGGTTAAAAGGTCAGAAGCGTCCATGGAATGCTGATTTAAAAAAACTATGTTATCTCATAGGTGAATCATTTGTAAAGGTTTCCAATAATCCTAAAGATATCTATGGTAAATTATATCGCCAAAGAAAAGATCAGGAGATAGCGAAGAATATAGCGGGAGAATTTGCGGAACAAGCAATATCAAAGCTGGAGAAATTCAAGATAGGTAAAGATACTGATGCTTACATATGGTATGCAGGATGTCTGACTGAAGATAAAGCCAGAGCAATTCTTCTGGGTGAAAAATCCGGATCAGCCAAAAGTCTAGCGGGAGAAAAGGATTCTGGGATTCGTATGCTTCCACCAGCACATATCAACGAGCGGTCCAAGCGATATGCTGTTAAAATATTCCTAGCCCATTTTCATGAGGTCTTATTTGAATATGAATTTGGGACCAAGCCACCAAATCCATATGCTATCTCAATCCTGGGACATGCACATAAGCTGGAAGTTCCAAACTATGAAGTATTTAAAAAAGCGATGGAAGAAGATCCGTCACTATAGCCAAGTTACTTTGATTTTAAACAAAGCCATTGAGCGAACCATCAGACAAGAGAGTATCAACAATAGAAGAGTGAGCCAACAAGCGTGAGCTAATTGCATCCCATAAAAGCGAGCCACTAACCATGAATTATGCAACGAAAGAAAGCGAGCCATAGCAACAGATTACCCCATCTCGACGAGAGCGAGCCAATGGTCTATGAAAGCAGAATTGACCATCAAACAAGAGTGAACCGTGTGCAAAGATTGTATCAATTAGGAGAAGTGAGTCATTAGATTAGAATAGCACCATATCCGCAAAGCGAGCCGTTAGATCAGAAATTTATTTTATTCATTCCCATTGAGTGAGCCAAGAGCCAAGGTATACGAAAGCACCAACAACAACGAGCGAGTCATCCGATATGAAATTAGATACAAATGCGTTGAGCGATCCAAAATGAATTGTAGCGAAACAAAGCGAACCATGGGTATGGAGAAATACCATTTATCTCCGAGTGAACCAAAAAATTAGAATAAATCGCCAAAGTAGAGTGAGCCATATGAAATAGATTAAATCACACTCTAAGAGCGAGCCAAGCTAACTTAATATAAAATGAACGAACCAGAATGCTTGATTGGGACAAAAATAACGAGTGAGCCACTAAAGGGAATTATAATATTTAATCAAAAAATGCAATGAGCGAAACAAAATATTTTGATCGAACCATTATAAAGGAGATATTCCGGGGATAACGAGTGAGTCATGCAGGAAAGCGTGATGGGATGTTGGCTTAGAAGCAGCCATGGCTGGAAGGCTGATTGCTTTATGCAATCCATCTAAGGAGTGGGGCGATGGCTATTTGTGACTTGATTGTTTTTCCACATTATTAGCAATCTGAACCCGATGAGGGAAAATGAATGTGGTAGTGTTACGATGATACCGATGCATTTGTAGTGACAAGGTAACATAAAAGCTGCAAATGAAGGAAAGCGTATAGCTTGGGAGTTGCTTTAGAGTTACACTTGGTTATCCCTTTTGGCGTAATAGCACACCATCACATGAGTCATGCGGAATGATTGAACGAAATAGTGAGTGAACCATCAATAATGACCGGAACATTGTGTCAGAGTGAGCCACGATATAAGAATAGCAACATTAATAGTTGGAGCGAACCAATCAAGCCGAAAATTAACATTCCCTATGAGTGAGTCAGGTATATTTATGAAAAATATGAACGAGTCGAAGGAAGTAAGGGTACCAATCTCATAGAGCGAGCCATAAGGAATAATGGCAACATCACAGGAAAGCGAACCACTAATAGCGAGTTACATCATTATACGAGAGTGAACCGTCAGAAGCGAAACTAAGTATCATATATTCAGAGTGAATCGGGATATTGGAGAGCACCACACATACTGAGTGAATCAGGACTATGGAAAGCAGCAGATAAGCCGAGTGAGCCGAATAATGGGATAGCACCACGCTGGTTAAGCGAGCCATTGAAGGAAATAGGATCAGAAATGCAGAGCGAGCCGCAGGATGTAAAAGCACAATAAAAAGAGAGCGAGCCAGACCAACCGAAAGCAGTATTGAGCGAGAGCGAGCCAGAGGAAAAAGATTAATTCATTGCAGGACAACGAGCCATAACTACAGATTAACGACAAGATTATAAGAGCGAACCAAAATCACGCTTAAATAAAATTGAAACATTAGCGAGTGAGTCATAGGACTTGATTGAATCACCCCATCGGAGCGATCCATATTAAGCGAGAATAACCAGCGTAGGTTGAGTGAGCCAAATGGAAGCGAGAGTACCAATTGCATAGAGTGAGCCAGAACTGGTGATTAAAATCATTAATGCGAGAGCGAACCATGGCAAGAGAGGACCACAAATATAGAGTGATTCAAAAGCGAGGAATTATCGATGAGAGATTTAATCAGTTATGATGAGATGCTAGAAAACAAGGATAAGCTAAAAACCATATTCCTCGATTTCAAGGCACGGTATTATGCTTTGGGCAAGAAGCAGAATGGAAAATTTAAAACGAGTGATCTTGACCGATTAATCCGGGAGACGATCGCAGAATTAAAAGGCAAAGAAAAACTTATTGCCGAAGGATTTCTGGAATTCGTGCTGGGATTTTTATTCAACAGCTCGTGGGATTCTACGAAGGCTTTTAATTCTGTAGATAAAATGTTTAACTGGTAGATAAATTTAGCCAAAACAGATGATAGTATCACGGCATCCAAGCGAACCATTGACTATCGCCGGAAAGCGAGCCAATTCACACGACTAAAAACAAGATACTGAAGCGAACCAGAGGAAAAGACTATTTCATTACAGGAAAGTGAGCCGGACCAATTGATAAATACATTAAATGAGAGTGAGCCACGGTTAGGGACAATTTCAATTATTAGAAGCGAGTCAAACAGATAAGATTTCCATTTAAAGAGAGCGATCCATTTCAGATGACAGTAACAGCCTTTACGAGTGAGCCAGAAAATAGGATAGCATCATTATGCGAAAGCGAGCCAAGTGCATGAAGATATAAACCATTAAACGAGATCGAACCAGTAGACAAGGAAAGTATCATGATCATAAAGTGAGCCAAACACCATGATTAGTAACATTATGGACAAGCGGACTAATACACCCTTGGGAGGTGGAACGATTGGACCACGAAATATCATACCCAGAAAAGAAATGTCCCGGATGCGGAAATGATAATCTACTGGATGGACCGCGAGGTGGACTATCTCAAAATGTCTTATGCCCGGAATGCCAAAGAGAATGGAACTATGGACCATTTGGGTATGAAGAAATCAGCCCGGCACGAACATACTTATACCGAGTTGTGTCTCCAAAACTTGATCTGCGGATCATCCCAGTAGGATGCAAGCCGGGATGCTGTGGGGAAACATATCCATGCATTGATGAGGTAGCCATGATTATAGAACAGGGCAATCTTGCCTTTATGATTCACGGCGAGCACGTTAAGGAGCAGTTAGAGAAACTAGAATACAGAATTGATGTAACGAGTCATAACAACATACCGATTGGAATGTATATATCTGAAAAGGGATCAAAAAGCGTGTACGAAAGATTTTAGCCAGCACATGAGAAAATCCAGAGATCGTGAGCGAATCAATTGATGAAAAAAGCAACATTACTCCGGAGTGAACCGATTGAAATGATGATCCATTGACCAAGAGTGAGCCAATATCTATGAGCCACCCAATTTAAAGTAGCGAGCCATCCCAAAGGATTTTTCAATTCCACGGAAGCGAGCCATTATAAGGCGATATTTCAGTCCACGGGAGCGATCCAATTCACCAGTCTAATATTTCTTGGAGTGAAAATATTTTTATGGATAGACTGCGAAATGAGCGAAAGGCCAACGGTTTATGTGCTCAATGTGGAACTAAACTTGATAGGATTGGGAGATATTGCAAAAAATGCAATACTTCAGGGAATATTAATAAGCACAAACGTTGCCTAAAGCTTTATGCAATCGGTTTATGTACTACTTGCGCTGAGCCATTAGACAGAGATGGTTGGTTTTGCTCAAGGTGTGCAAACAACTTAAAACTTAGGGCAAGAGTTAGAGACACAGAAAGAAGATTAAAAGGATTATGCGTTCAGTGTGGCGCTTGGGCAGATGGGTATTCCTATTGCCAACGCTGCAGGGATATGAGGATGGAGAGATATCACTCAAAGAAAAGGTCCATTCACCAAGAGTGAGTGAGCCAATATTGGATTTTTACATTAGAGAAAGAGCGAATCAAACAGATATTATTTTTCAGATACCAAGAGTGAGCCAATTATGATGACAGAAACAACCCAAGAAAGCGAGTCAATGAATACGAACTTTATCAACAGATATGAAGCGAGCCATAACAATGAAGTATAACCATCATCCAAGAGCGAGCCTAAGCAATTGATCACCCCACACTCACTGAGCGATTGAAGGAGTAAAATAAAATGGATGCCCTACTATTCCTGATGGCTTTAGGGAATTTCATAGCATTTCATAGAGCAATGAACGAGCGCGAACTTAACCTTACATATTTATTTTCAGCTCTAGTATTCTTCATGCTACTTATAATTTAAGGAGGTGATGATACTTGGGATGGCTAAAAACGAAAACTCATAGAGATGGGAGCGTAAGTTATTTCAGCGACCAAGAAAATAAATGGATTGAGTATGTTAGGGAAATCCCCCAGAAGGAATTAAGTAAGATGACAAAGGAAGAGCAGCAGAGAATGCTCAAATTCTTAAGTAAACACAACTGAATGGAAGAAGGTATTTGATGGCGAAATACTTCAGACATGAAAACGGAATTACCGTCAGCGAATTTCAAATGTTAATCATTTTCTTAAACCGGAGCTGCGATTATCAGATTGCACTCCGGATCGTTCGTGATGAATTAAGCGCCAAGAAGGAAAAGAATCGATACTGGATTGTTGGCCATGAGCAAGCATGGAATTATTTTCATATAAATTTAAGCGAATCATTGAAGAGAAGAAACATCGGCAGTATGGATGAATTACTGGAGAGCGCAAAAGAAAACTTAAGGAAGCGATAAGGAGAAAGATAAAAATGTTTTTTAAGCTTTGCAATCATAGAGAAATTGATCCAGATGAAAGACTTAGTGTTATTATTGGAAGTGGATCGGATGATGAATTTGAAACTCACAATCCTTTAAATTTATTTGGGGCAATTATTAATGATTATGATCCGGATTCAGGTGTTCCGATTATTCCTCTTGTCGTTGGACAAATTAGTCCGGGAATGTTGATGTCTTATCTATCGGCCATGACAACAATTGCTGTCGAGATGTTAAAGGATACAGATATACCGAGAGAAGTATTAAAGGAATTATTGCAAAGAGCTGTTGATGAAGGACTGAATGGAAAAATTGTTCCGTGCAAGTGCCAGAACTAGCCGATAGAGATATCGGCTTTTATTTTGTTCAAATATGAATGTAACAAAATATGTGAATTGTTACATTGGGGGCTTAAACATGGATGTGGCAAGGATGGTAATAATTGAATGTAACTTAGGGCGTAGAAATGATACATGGAATGTAGTATAATGAAGGACAAGCTTAATAAAAAGAGAGGAATTAAAAATTCATGAATGTTCAACCAATTAGAGATATTTCCAAAATAGAAGAATTAAAAAATGAACTCCTTAAGATCAGTTACCGAGATTATATGATTTTCTCATTTGGAATAAATACTGGATTAAGAATAAGTGATATCTTGAAGTTAAAAGTAAATGATATTAAGGGCAAAAGCCATGTTTCTATCAAGGAACAAAAAACGGGCAAAACAAAAAAGTTTAAAATACAAAGTCAATTTAAACCGGAAGTTGATAGGTACATACATGGAATGAAAATGACTAATTATTTATTTAGAAGTAGAAAAGGAGTAAATAAACCAATTAGTAGGATTCAGTATTATAGGGTGTTAAGGAACGCTGCTGCGCCAATTGGGATTACAGAAATTGGAACACATACATTGAGAAAAACATTTGGATATTTTCATTATAAGAAAAACAAGGATGTTGCTATGCTGCAAGAAATATTTAATCATTCTGGACCGAGTGTGACCTTGAGATATATAGGGATAAACCAAGAGGAAATAGATGAGTCGATGGAAGGTATGTATTTATGAAGGAGGATATTATGAGAAATTTATGGATACCAACAGCGATAGGAAAACCTACCAATGCAAAAGTTGTTAGGGGACGTGAAAATGTTCCTGCTGGGGATAATTTTGCGTGGTGGAGTTGTCATTTTGAGTATAGAAGTAAGGATATATGTGAAGCATTTATATTTGAACAATTACAAGAGAAATATAGTCTTGGATTCGGACAACAAGAATTATGGAATATTATTGAACGTGATTATACTGCTGAAGAAGTCTATGTTAAAAATGTAAATCATCCTAATTATAACGAAGAATCAGATGATATCGTATTTGAAGATTAAGACACATTAGGAGATGAGATAAATATGCAAAACAGAATCAAGCCGGAGCTAGATAGATTACGGAGCACTTGGTGTGATCTTCCGGATTATATCTACACAGAAAAATATGAACAAGCACTAACGGAATGGATCATGAAACATGTGGCCAACGGCAGAACGGATATTGAAACACTTATCCTGTATGCGCTGCATCACGAAACCGGGGATAAGCTGCCTTACTTTCCATTCGATCGAACAGAGGTGTAGCACTTGGAAACCATGTATCAAGCAATTAAGAGAACGCGCGAAAAATACAGGGACTGTGAAATCGAAGTGGATCCGATCTATAAAGAGCACACCATAAATCGCGTTTATCCAAAAGGATGCTTCGAGAAAAGCTGGGAATACATTTCAATGAAAATTCATTTACCAGAAGTTAAATTAATCCATGGTTCCTGCTTGGCTATTGATCGGATCCGGATCCATCATGCATGGATAGAGATCGGGCCTGACATTTTATTTGAGGGTGTATTCCAGAGATTCTACGATCGCGAGAAATATTATGTCGCTAGAAGCTTGATTAAGCATTTTGAGTATGATTTTGCTGAGACAATGAAATGGTCTTTGGAATCCAAACACAAAGGACCATGGCAATTCCCGGAGCAGGAATCATGCTTTGATTTTTTATTATAACAGGGGAGGAAATGAAGATGGAAAAGGGCGATTATATCAAGACACCTAGATTTTTGACAGTAAAAATTGCAGATGTATTTGAGGACATTAAAACAGCTAGGGAGCAGGGTTATAAAGAACCGACTTATTACGACGATGAAAATTATGAAATCTCAGGAAAACATATCGGAACTAACAGGATGATTTTTGCAGCAATAAAAAAACCCGGCAAATAATCACCGAGTCAGAACGTCCCTATATTTACCGCTGATATTATCTTCCAGTCCACATTTATTGCAATCTCCAATTTTCAGGGATTTTATATTATCAAATAATATTTTAGGATTATCTCTCACTGTCCCGATCTGGAAGCATTCGTCAGTTTCACCAATATGAACCCCACCGTTAATATCTATGGAAGGTATACAAAATTTTTGAAGTTTAAATTCATAAAATTCCATAAGATCTTGAAAACTTGTAATGTGTCCAGATCGTATGATACTCCGCGCATTAAAGCATTTTGGGTAAGTAATTTTAATTTCCATATCATCCATACACAGGTTATTTGTTACTGCTCTGCCGATTGGAAATAAATGATTTATTTCAGTTATATAGCATAGATTCTCATGTTCGATCACTGGGACACCTTGAGGATAGAACCTTTTATCATTCGTAATCTGGATCATGATGCCCAAGCTGAGTATTTCTTTTGCATACTGTTTATTGTGTAGAAACATGCCATTACTTGCTATTATCAATAATTCTGGACGTTCCATTTTTCTTTTTAACAATTCAACTATCTCGATGAACTGCGGGTGCTCGCTTGGTTCGCCACCAGTCAGAAGAATCATTTTTGCACCTGTTTTTGGAATAAACTTAAGAGAATCCCGGAAATTATCAAAATCCATATGTTTCCCGTTCGGGGAAGCATTATCAAAACAATGCGTACAGTTCATATTGCATTTATTGGTTATTCGTAGAATCAATTAAGGAACCTCCTTTTATTATTAATAAGTCCTAGCTAAAAAAATAGCTAGGACTTTATTTCGACATTCTAACAGAATTTATTAATCTTACAAACTGGGACAAAGAGGAATATAATAGGAGTACACTTCGTCAGCCTTCGAGAATAAAACGTAGGAGGTATTGCCCATTGGGAACGGAAATAACAGTAAATGAATTACGAATTATGTTATCTGATAGCGAGCTAATGAAAGACCTTCCAATCTCAAAAGAAATGATCGATTTCATAGTTGAGCTGATAAAAAATAAAGCGGAGATGGAATCTACGACTACTTAGATGATTTGATTTTGGTTAAGACGGAGATGTACTCGATGAGTGTATCTACCGTTTTTTTATCAATTGTGTCATTGGGCCTTACTAGACCAGATTCCCGCAGCTTAATCAAGAGATAGTCAATAGCTTCTTCTTCCTGCCTGAATCCAGAAACACCCATAAGGTAATCAACTGATACTTTGAACAGTTTAGCGATCTTACTTACCATATCCAGACTTGGTTCTCTTGATCCGGCTTCCCAGTGACCGACCGCACCTTTTGAAACTCCTAGCACCTTCGCTAAGTCCGGCTGCGTTATGTCCGATTCTCGCCGGAGCGCCTTTAAGCGTTTCATAAAATATGTATTACGATTTTCCACTGTTCTCTTCTGCCTTTCCGTTTTTAATTTCTATGTGAGTTTCTTACAGAATAGAAGAACTATTCTTCGTTATTATATGACAAAAATAGAAATAGGACAAGACTACTAATAGGACTAATTTACTATAAATTATAGGTAATATTTCCTATTAATGTTATTTAAGTATACATTCTGTATTCTTATCTGGTCGATAAACGTCATATTTGGTTGATATTCTTCCATTTTGGTGGTATAATCACATTAAGGAGGTGAGGAAATGCTTATAAACGAACAAGAGTTCAAGGCGCGAATCGAGTATGCAAGAGCATTATCAAACTACAGTAAGACGGAATTAGCAAGCAAAATCAACATGCCGCCAAGCACATTTAGGCGCAAAATGGATAAGCCATCACGATTAACGCTCGAAGAATTTTTTATTCTGACGGAAGCGCTACCAAACGGAGTTTTAATTGAATATCTCAAAGAAGAAATAGGAATTAAGGCATTAAAAAAAGTCCCCAAAAAAGGGACTAGAAAAGAAGTTTCATAAAATTATTATATCACAGCATGTCCAGCATGGTTAAAGAGAAGTAATGAGAAATTTATGGGAGGATAATATAATGGCGGCAATTTCATTGGCATCAACTAGGAACATGACGAGAGAGCAATGGTTGGAGGTCCGGAAACTTGGGATTGGTGGCTCGGACGTTTCTGCTATCGCCGGAATGAATCGATGGAAAAGCCCAATCGAGGTCTGGATGGAAAAGACCGGGCAACTTGAATCTAAAGAACTTGGCGAAGCGGCCTATTGGGGAACCATGCTCGAAGATGTTGTGGCAAGAGAATACGCAAAGAGATCTGGGCTCAGAGTACAGAAGCGAAATGCGATTCTCCAGCATCCAAAGCACACCTTCATGCTTGCTAACGTCGACCGGATAATTCACGACAAGGATCGCGGACGTGGAATCCTTGAATGTAAAACGACGAACGAGTACAAAAAAGGAGAATGGGAAGAAGAAAAAATTCCCGAAGAATACGCGATTCAGGTCCATCATTACCTAGCCGTTACCGGATTACAATTTGCTAGAATTGCGGTCCTGATCGGGGGGAACAAATTCGAGATTAAAGATATCGAGCGGGATGAAGAGATCATTGATTATCTGGTGAAGATCGAGAGCGACTTCTGGCAGATGGTCCAGAGCAATACCCCGCCAGAGATGGACGGATCAAACTCAGCCACAGAACTTTTAAAATACCTTTACCCGAACTCTAACCAATCATCAATTGAACTTCCACAAGCCGGAAGCATGGTCGAAGAATTCCTGATGCTGCAAGAAATGGAGAAGACCATAGGCACCAAGAAGGATTCAATCGCCAATCAAATTAAACAAATGATGGGAGAGAATGAGACAGCCTACACGCTCACCCACAAGATCGGATGGAAATCATTAATCACCAACAGATTTGATACTAACAGATTTAAAACAGCGCACAAAGACTTGTACAAAGAATTTGTGAACGAGACACCATCGCGAAGATTCACAGTCGGAGATATTAAAAAATTGAAATAGGGGGATTTGAGCAATGGCAGGATTGAAAGGAAAACTAGCCGATAAGGCAAATGGGACCAGTGTGGTAAAGAAGGAACTACCAAAGGCAACATTCAGTAACTTCCTAGCCCAAGATGGGGTAAAGGCGAAGATCAACCAGATCGTCGGCGGTAAAGACGGTCAGAGATTCATCACAGCGATTCTTTCAGCGGTCAGCACGAACCCGTTACTCGCCGACTGCGACCATGGAACCATACTAAGCTGCGCATTGCTGGGAGAGAGCCTAAAGCTTTCACCCAGCCCGCAACTTGGGCAATACTACATGGTGCCATTTGACGATAATAAGAATAATAGAAAAACAGCCCAGTTTATAATTGGGTATAAGGGCATGGTGCAACTTGCCGTGCGATCTGGATACTACAAGAAAATAAATGTTATCGCCATTAAAGAGGGAGAATTACAGCACTTCGATCCACTCAATGAAGAAATTTCCTGCCTTTTGATTGATGATGAGGATGCCCGCGAACGAGCCAAGACCATCGGATACTACGCGATGTTCGAATACATGAATGGATTTAGGAAAGTCATGTACTGGAGCAAGGCTAAGATGGAGGCCCATGCACTACAATACTCAGCCGGATTCCGAGCGGACCGGAAGAAGGGAAACTCATACACCTTCTGGAGTAAAGACTTTGATGGGATGGCCTTTAAAACAATGTTGAGACAACTCTTGTCCAAATGGGGTATAATGTCAATAGACTTACAGACAGCCTACGAAAGAGACATGGGGACTATAAGAGAAGATGGGACCGTCGAATTTGTGGATAACGTAGAGGACATAGAATCAAACGAGACAAAGCCAGAACAGCAGCAAGAGCAGGCGGACCAAGCAGGGCAGCCGGAGACAGGGCAGGATGGGCAGCAGGCGGAACAACCGGATATTAGCCGGGAGCAGGACCAGACACCCGCAGAGTAAGGAGATCGAGAAATGTTCATGACCGTAGATATTATCCTTCAGGAGTTGGAGATCAGGATCAATAAATTGAAAGAATTCGAAACTGAAGCTTTAGAAATAAAAGATGTTGATCTTTACCGATTCACTAAGACAAGGCGGACCGAGTATGAATCATTCAAAAACTGGATAGAAGCGAGGAATAATTAATTAAAAAAAGAAAAATGCCCATTAGATTTATAAATTAAATCCTTGGGCATTTTTTGTATTATAATTCTAATTGGACAAAGTTAAGAAGGGCGGGCCAAAGGAATGAAACAAAAATGCGATCCACATAAATGTATTGGAAATTTTGAATGTGAAAAATGCCCAGCTAGATGGACACCGAAGGATCCGGACTGTAAAGATTCGTTAATGTATAACTGTGATAATTATAAATCTTGTGATGAGTGTTATGGTAATAAACCTAATACTTGGCCGCGCAAGGATAATATTAACATATTACTTAACTTATCAACCAAAGAAAAGGTTATGGCATTTGATTCGATGGTTAAAAGATACGTTTCGGCAAAAAATCACCTTGATATGGAAATTTGGATAGCGAATGTGCTTAGTTTTTACATCAAGAAATACTTAAAATAGAAACTTTATTGAAGAGATTTCATTCTTACATAATCAGAGGGATTTGTTTTTTCAAGACTTGCACGTTCAGTAATTAATTCCCACTCTTTATCGCTAAACCGGATGGGATGTGTAAGGCGAGGTTCATTAACTCTTTTACGACCAGCGCCAATCCGTCTACCACCGCGAGTTTTTAGAGTTTCAGACATAATGTTGTCCCTCCCTTTTTATGTTTATTGTAATGCATAATTCAACATAAAGCAAGAGACAAAATAAGGTGCCCAGATGGCAAGTCTAGGCACCAGAGAAAAAGGAGGAATGAGCAATGACTATAAAAGTACCACGGCAATGGCTTTGTATGGGGAAAACTCAGATATTGAATAATATGTTTGAGCCGATTCAAAATAGACCAGATGCGGTCCTAAAACCATATGGCGGGCTTTGGGTATCTCCATATGTACGGAATGGGAAATATAAAAGTCACTGGCACGAATGGTGTGAACAGAATAAATTTATGACAAGCACCGAAGGAACGATAATAAGACTCCAAGATAATCTAAATGTCTATATAATAAATTCGCAAATTGACTTAATGAAACTTATAGAAGAAGTTGGAGAATATAATCCATTTCTGGGATTAGGCTTTGAGCCATGGAAAACGATAGATTTTGAAGAAGCAGCCAAACGATATGATCTGATTTATTTAACAAGGCAAGGATTAAATTGCACTAGACTTCCATTTATGAATCAGAAATTTAACTTATATACATGGGATGTATCTTGCGCGATTTTATTTCATTTTGGGTGCATAAAAGGGCAATTCCCTACGAAGGTACGCGCTCCTGAAGAGTTAGACTAATCTCAAAATCACTTTCTTGGCCTTCAACAAATAATTCCAAGCGCGTGAAAAGAGATTTAATCTGGTCTGCTCTATAAATATTTTTAAGAGATATTCTGAGTAATTCAATTTCAGGTTTTTTGACTTCAACCAAAGTTAATTGACTTGGAGGAATTTCTTCTTGATCCATCTTATCAACTACTTCCTCTTTTTTCACTATTGCATTTTCATTGCTTGGTGGAACTAGGGGAACCACTTTCTTTACACGTTCCTTGTATTTACGTTTAGGAGGTGTAGTTTCTGAATTAGCAGCAGCACCTTGGCCTTCAGCAGAGTCAGCAGCTGCTTTATCATTATCCCTTTTCGTCTGTGCTTGATTCAGTCTATTGTCTCTAAAATTACGCAATACATCTAAAGCATCATCACCAACTAAAATTTGCTTTCCTTTCCGGGCAACTTTAAAATTCCATGATAGTTCTGATAATTGAGCGGGAGCACAATCAAGACCTTTGAGTATTTCAGTCGTTGTATGAAGTCTCCTTAATTCAGCGTAGATCTTTTGACCTTCTTTATATTCAATAGCGTTGAGTTCGGAGACTTTTATCCATTCTCCATATTGTATCCTTTTCATCCAATCCAAATTAAAAATACAAGATAATTCTAATATTTGCTCTAAAGAACAGTCTAATGCATTTTGTAATTCAACTATGTCATATATTTTCCTGAGTTCATTATAAACTTGAGCACCATCTTGAATAGGTAATTCTTTAAGTTCATCAATCGTAATTTGTTCTCTACTTTTTACCTTCTCCATTAATTCCAACAATTTCATCTCCCTTAGAGTTGTGATAAAACAAGGACCAGCACCCATAATTAATCGTCTTTGAAATTTATCAGGTTCCTGTTCGGATGGCATTTTGACGGATTCATGTTTACGGAGCCGGGCGGCCCTACCGTGAATACCATTTCCAGTCTTTTTCTTTTCCCTGACATCCTGATTAAAAATCCATTCAACATCTTCGTTATAGATCCCAATCACATCCTGTCAAATTCGACATTTCATTTCTTACATTTTAAATATACTTCAATTTATAGACCATGTCCACATTTTGTATATTTCATAATATGACAAATTATTTTGTTTTATTTTTATGCTATACTTGGGACAAGTTTATTTATATTTGAGGTGGTTATGAATGGCTTTGACACTTTGGTCCGGCAGAGGAACATGGGAAGGCTGGAAAATACGGAAGCAATATCAAGGCTGCAAATTTGGAGAGTCCGTCCTTGTGGATCCCGATGGAGTGCCATACAGTCCCAGCGATATACTAGCGAGCAGAAATTCTGCAAATCTTTCTGAAAAAGAGAAAATTAATAAAAGCAATAAATCGATAAAGGAATAAATCCATAAATCCATATAAGAATATATCGATACATCCATAAAGGAATATTTGCTGAAGATTCTATTTAATAGACAGAATGAAAGAATTGGATTTTGTTTATAAGTTTAGGATTTTATGTAAATATTCCATTTTTTAGTGATTGCGTATCGATATCCATATATCAATATATCCATATATCCATACGGAGCATAATTATCGTAAGAATCAATTCCTGATCGCGACGAGTAGCCTAACATTTTCTGTCAAATTGTCTAAGAGTGTATTCCTATCCATATATCAATACATCCATATATCAATACAAGAGGGACTTATGGACCAAATATGTAATTTAATGGATTCTTTCAAATTGTAGGCAAACAGAATATTCTCAAATCTATACATCAATAAATCCATATTTCCATAAATCAATATATCGATAAATCAATACAGACCATTTTCGTGAGATCACGAAAATGATAAAAATATAACCATATAAGTTATAAACGGCAATTATAACTCATACGGTTATATTTTCGATTTTATGGATATTTATGGAAATTATCAGGGGTAATAATTAGAACATCGCTGGCAGACTTCCTCATCAAAATTTTCCCGGTAACAGAATTTATCTTGGTTATATCGACAAACGAGAAAAAATTCTTTTCCAGTTAAGCAGAGTGGGGATCCGCAGCCAAGCGGAAAATCATCGCACCCATCGCACATTTCATTTTCACATCCCTATGCTATAATAATTACATAGGACAAGTATAAGCCATGAACTGCGATTAAATCAATTATTGTAAGCGAGCCAAGAATAGAGATTTTACAGAATTTTGAGCGAGTCAACTAGGTAGATTTTTTCAAATGTCCAAAGCGAACCAAAGCGCTTGAGAGCGCCAAAATTGGCAAGTGAACCATCAGTAGCAATAGTGCCAAACTATCAGAGTGAGCCAAAGTATTTGAGTTAAAATCATAAAAAGGTAAGTGAGTCATCGAACCAGATTATAAACATTGAAGAATAGCGAACCATTTTTGATTAAGAGAGTGAGTCAAAGTTTCCGATCGTACCTAAGTAAGGGAGCGAGTCCAAAGGTTTTTCAGTGTACCAGAAAGAGGGAGCGAGTCATACCAAACAGAAAAAAGAACGAACCACGAACATAGACTTATTCATTTTACGAGAGTGAGCTAATAATGCCGATAGCAACAAAAACAGTGAACGAGCCAAGAATACTGAGAGTACCATATTTCGAGAGCGAGCCAGTAAGATGGGTATTTCCAAAAAAGAGAAGCGAGCCAAGAACTCTGATATCCCAGACCAAGCAAGCGAGTCAAGGTTTCCGACCATACCCAAACGTAAGGGATCGAGTCAAGGTTTCCGAGTGCACCGAAATTAGGGATCGAGACATGATAGCTGATTTAATCGTAAATAATGATCGTTTCAATCCACGCACCAGAAATGAGGTGCGACAATAAATATAAGTGAGCCAGCTGCATTGAGATTACCAATGTAGAGAAGCGAACCAACGAATGTGATTAGTTTACAATTGAAGAGTGAACCACACGATAAGATGTCACCGTATGTTTGGAGTGAGCCAAAGAATTAAAAAAACATTATATGCAAGCGAACCAAAAACCTTAGACAATATCAAACCCCAAGAGTGAGTCAAGCTTTCCGAGAGGTCCAGAACGGATGAACGAATCATGTTTCGTGAGAGCACCAGAAACATGGAGTGAGCCAAGAACACTGAGATACCAATTGCGAGAGAGCGAGCCAATAACTACGATCGATCACTGAAAAGAAGCGAACCAGTGTTGCTGGATTTGAGCAAAGTCTCTGAGTGAGTCATGGAGACAGGATAAGATCCAAATATGTCATGACTTTCTATTAGTCGTGTGGGATTGAAACATAGCTGCTAAACGAGCCAAAATATAGAATAGCAACATTAATAGTGGAGCGAACCATGGCGAATGATAATGACAATTTCCATTGAGTGAACCATTAGGAATGAGAGAACCAGTTAAATGAGTGAACCATGTATCGTGAAAAATTTCAAGCGTTACGAGTGAGCCAACAGAGTTAATCATTACAATTGTTCAGAGCGAATCATTAAACTTGATTGTATCAGAGGTTAGAAGTGAATCAATGGGACGGAGAGTACCACAAACCATTAGTGAGCCATTCAATCGGAGAGCACCGTAAAGAACGAATCATAAGCGGCGAAAGAATCAGAACCTCGAAGTGAACCATGTATTGTGATATTTCATAATCTGTGAAGTGAGCCATCATTAGGGATTGTTTCAATTATTAGGAGTGAACCACTTTTTGTGAGAAACACAGCGATATAAGGGTGAGCCAAGAACACCGACAGTCAACAAAGCCACAAAGCGAACCAATGTTGGAGAGAGCACCGTGCCATTCGAGTGAACCGATGTCGCACCATTTTTAAACAGAGCGAGCCAATGACGATGGAGAGCACCATGATCACGGAGCGAACCACCATTAGGGATAGTAACATATTTTTGGAGTGAGCCGAGGATACTGACATTTAAACCAGATGGAAAGAGTGAGCCAAAGTATCCGAATACAACAACCTTCTAGAGCGAGTCACCCCACAAGAGCACACCCATGTCCGTTAAGCGATCCATCAAGGCATAGAGCACCATCAAGCATGAGTGAATCGACATTCGTGAGATACCCAATACTTGTGAGTGAGCCAGCATATCTGAATATTTCAATAGTCGTGAGTGAGCCACTGCCGCAAGATAATACCATGTCCATAGAGCGATCCACTACGCAAGATAGCACCACAACTGTAGAGTGAACCATCGGGGAGAATTAATCATCGGTTAGAAGTGAGTCATTAAACTTGATAGCACCATATCCGCAAATCGAGCCAATCATGCTGAATATTTCAATGAGCCAGAGTGATCCAATTATTTAGATCGAATCAATAAATCTGAGTGACCAAAAATGAACAAAGAAGTCTTACAATATGGCAACATATGTGATAATGTATGGATAAGCCAACGCTGCTGGCGAACTTGACTAGAGTACCAGATGCCAGCAAAACGAGTCGACAATGATGAGTGACCAACAATAATGAGCGTAAAAATTGAACAAAAAAATGACCTTCGCGGAGTTTGCACCTCCCGAAAGTCGTGGCTAAAGACCAAACTCTTTAGACTTGAAATTTAAATCTAAGGACGGAACCCTTAGACTTAAGTACTTAATTTGGATTAAGTATAACAAAGGATACTCAACGAATCAAGGGGGACAAGGGTAGTATCATTTGTAATATTTTCAAATAAAAGTAAAGTCGGGTCAGTATCTTTAGCTGGCCCGGCTTTTTTTGTTTCCCAAAAATTACAAGGTGAAAGAATTGGAGGGACAATAGTTTTCTATCTATCGAGCGTCCGTCAGATTGTATATAATTTAGTTACTCACCTAAAAAATGGGGGGAGAGTCATGGAGGTTTCAGTAAGAGCCAAAGAAATATATAAATTTATCGAAAATTTTAATGGCCACCCAATTTTTATAGACATCATGACCATCGATCTGGGAGATAGGGGGACGGTTAGGTTTGCATTGTGTGAATTAATAGATGTTGGATCCGTAAAACCTGTAAGGGCTAAAAATAAATTTGATAATATTTACCAAGTCGAGTATCACATTATCAATAACAATGATCCAACAAGTGAATCATTCTGGAAATAAATATGGGGAGGGGAATTTATGATTAATGAATTGGAATTACTTTCAAAGAAAGAATTTTTAGAATTGGATATCGAAGATTTTAAATCATTATGGAGGGAACTAAAGGGTGAGATCTTGGATAAGAGGGACTTATATCAAAGATGCGATCCAGAGAAGTATGAAAGAGAATTGCATATTCTCCAATCCGTATTAAAGGCAATGGATCTAGCTGTGTCAGTTAAGATAACTGAAAGAAGAATAAAGGATAAAGTTTGCCAGTTTTGCAGAAATACAGAACTTGACACCAGAGGATATGGTACCTTGTGTACAAATTGTTTTAATGAGTATGAAGAGAGAATGGGCAGGAGGATTGTAAAATGAATGATGTCACTTCAACATTTCGACCAGCAGTATTTCCGGCAGACATAATGTATGACGAAAATCTTACCTCAAGTCAGAGACTAATACTGATTGTTTTATTCACTTACACGAACGCACATACTAATACAGCTTTTCCAAGTTATCAAACGATAGCCGAACGGTCTGGATTTGAAAGGAGGACATGTATAAAATTAGTCGATGAATTAATAACTAAGGGATACATCGAAAAGCAAGAAAATTACACAAAAACAAAAGGTGGAAAACCTAATCAGACATCAAATTTATACACGCTACACTTTAAGGAGAGACAAGTAGGTAGTGATTTTAAATCACTAGGGGGTAGTGATTTAAAATCACTAGGGGTAGTGAACGACGATCACCGGGGTAGTGATTTAAAATCACCCAAACTATCCATAGGAACTATCCATTGTGATCTTAATAATAATGATGAGGAAAAAATCGAAAACGAAGACTTTAAAAAATCGGTTCATCTCTGGGAAAATATCATGGGTAATGCAATTTCAGGAGTCGAAAATGATTATATCGACGAATGGATATCACAATTTAATATGCCATTCGAAATGGTGAAGGAAGCAGTTGATCGCATGATTGCGTTGAATATAAGACCAAGGAATATCAGATATGTCGATTCAATAACAAGAGGATGGCATAAGTCCGGGATCAAAACATTACAAGCGGCAAAAGAGGAAGTTCTTGATCGTGAAGCTAGTAAATTAAAAAAGAGACAAGGGAATAAGCCATTAAAACAGGGAGAGCAGAAGCCAGTAGAGCCATCTAGCTCAAAATACGATAAGTTTTACCTTTAAACGAAGGGCCGTGATTAGCATTGACTAACGGTTTTGAACGAATCATTGAGAACTTAAGACTAAAGCATGAAGCATTTAAGGCAAGCAATACACAGCCCATGGAGCCGATAAACTACGAGTGCTCGATTTGTGAGGACCGGGAAATCGTTTTGATCGAGCAGGAAGATGGTTCAGTTTCAGCACGAAACTGTCAATGCAAAGCACAGAAGATCCAGCGACGAATGTTCAAAGCATCGGGACTGACCGAAGAACAAGCTTTGATGACGATAGATGACTATAACGTTTCACCAGATACCATGAAGATGTACCAGATGACGAAAAATTATTTATGCGGACAATCATGGCGGGAAGGCAAAGGATTTGCACTGGTCGGAAGTGTGGGAGCAGGCAAGACGATGCTGGCACAGATCATCGCAAGCGAGATCATGCGCGACATGAAGACCGTGATCTTTATCCCAACGACAAGCCTGATGGCTGAACTTTTGGCAGCCCAATTTTCAAATGACAAATCAGAATTTGAGCAGCGTATAGACAAGTTAATCAAAGCTGATGTTGTTATTTTTGACGATATAGGAAAAGAGAAACCTACGGAATGGGTCCAGAATCAATATTTTAGAATCATCGACGGTCGCTACAACAACCGGAGAGCAACCGGATATACATCGAATTATGATTTTGATCGATTAGCAGATCGGTTTTCTGAATTTGGGGATGCGATCATATCCCGGATCATAGCGATGACGCGAGATTATGTAGTCAATGTTAAGGCCAAGGATTACAGATTGAAATAAGGGAGCGGATCACATGTCAGAAATTGAACAAAAAAAAGCCAGCACACACTAATAATGTACTGACAAAGGGAAGAAAAACGACAGACCACGATACCATCAACAATATTCAGTCATATATGGGATTCCGCAATGCCATATAGACAAGCATAATGATACCAATAATTTGAAATTTTGTCCAACTAAAAATATTCCATTTGTAGTAATATAAAGGTAGGACAAAATAATAAATTCTAAGGGCACATATTAACGGTACAAGCGTTCAGGATTAATGATTAGGGGGAAAGGTAATGAGGACATTCATTGAGAACAAAGAGCGGGCAGACATGGATATTATTGTCGACTCATTTATTCATGACTTAAACATCTACGAGATGACATCCATGCCGATCATTACGATTTATAACAATATCACGAAAGACTATCCCGGAAAATTTGTAGCACGATTATTCATGATTGAACCGGGCGAAATTAAATACACAAGATATATTATGTTGTCAGATGATTTATCCAAGATATGGAAAGAAATCCCGCCAAATATGACTAGGATGCTGCCGCACCCGAAAGATGATCCAGTGGTTCTTGAGACATGGCTATAATTAGCGAAGCTACAGGAAGGGATGGATGCAATGGATCTTATCGCAGAAAAGGAAATACTCCGGAGAGCTATTCTTGATTATGGAAAAGTACCGCAAAAGATAAAAGCGATCGAGGAATTAGCCGAACTCATACATGCTTTATCCATTGGTAACCCCAAAATGATAGCAGAAGAAATGGCAGATGTGTCTATCATGCTTGAGCAATTGAAGCTGATTTATAATAATGCTGCGGAAGTTGAAGGTTATCGTTCGGAACGGGCAAAGAAAGCAACAAGGAAAACAAAGCCGCCGATCGAAGAGTTATCGAAATTAATCCAAGTGATAGCCAAGAATAATGACTTATGCCTTGTAGCAGAAAAAATAGCAGATACCTATTTGATGATTGAAATATTGAAAACTACCTATCACAATGCTAAGAAAGTGGAAGGATATCGTAAGTACAAGCTCGAACGGCTAAATTATCGGCTACTCAATTTGGAATCGCAAATTGAGAATGAGGGGGGAGAATGCATTGGAGCGAATGGATAGAGATAAGGAGATACGAGAAATGAAGAAAAAAATTAATCTTCAGCTTTTATTATCAATTATCGTAACCATTAGTCTAGGACATTTAATACCTATGGACTTCAAAGTGGTCTACGGATTTTGTGCTGGAATTGGAGTAGGGGTGTTTTTGTTCCCAAGATTGCTAGAAGCACGGATAAGGGATGACATCAATAAGATGTGGCGGCGCAGTAATGACAACGAATGGAAAATATGGATAACAGATCACCATGATGACTCTAAGGAGATCAAGGATGTTTAATATTGTGGAGTTAGATTCTCCTTTAAGGGGAACTAGGGCTTTTCGTGTGGGGGGATGCACCATCATGGTTGGGGTAGAGATGGGGTTGTGGCATTTATCGATATCACACCCAGATAAATATCCAGATTGGGATATTATAAAATTCGTGCGATATTCCTTCTGTCCCAAGAACATAACGATGGCAATGCTACTTCCTCCGCCGGAAAATTATGTAAATGTCCATAAAAATTGCTTCCATCTTTGGGAAGTACAAGATGATCGAGGCAAGAAGAAATCAAGGATCCTAATTCCATAATGGGCGGGGCGATGATCGGAGAGTGCCCGGTCTGTCAAGATATTATCTGGGAGAGCGATGACTGGGTATTGGATAAATTCTACATGAAGCACCGGGAATGCGATTCTGCTTTAATGGAGGATGTGGCACTCAAGCTTTCAAGGCTATCTCGGGAGCAGAAAATAAGAATGCTAATTTTCCTTGAATCAATCACGGAAGAAGAATAAGGAATAAAAGAATACGCACAGGAACAAAACGAAAGAAATGCCAAGGTGTAATTTTTATTTCAAAATCATTCTTACAGATTGTAGTAGTTTTGTATTGATTTATTGATAGGAATAAAGGAATACGCTGGGGGTGAGGGGCGATGGCAAAAAAAACTGTGATCTGCCCATCAGAAGAACGAGAACAATTTGTCGTGGTGCAATGGATGGAACTTAAAAGAATCACATTTATACATGTTCCGAATGAAGGGAAAAGGAGCAGATTAGCCGGAGCAAAACTGAAAGCGCAGGGACTTAAGCCGGGGTTTCCAGACTTACTTATTTTTGATATTCCACCAAAACGTCCGGGATACCGGGGAGTCGCAATCGAGATGAAAAAACTTGATGGCCGGGCAACGGATATGCAGAAGGAATGGCTGAAAAAATTAAGGGAGCTGGGATGGTTTGCCTTGGTATGCGAGGGAGCAGATAAGGCAATCAAGGCGCTGGAAGAATTGGGATTTTAATTAAAAGGAGATGAGGAATAGGTGTATGGAGATTGATAAGAAGTGTGGCAATTGCGGACATCTTCTCCCATTGAAGGGAACCGTAGCGGAAAAAATGTGGCAGGCAGAACTCACTAAGGGTGTTTGTGAATGTAATGGAAAGCAAATGAATGGATCGCTTTTGGCAGGATGTACATTATGGTGCGATAGAACTGTGCCAAGAAACAAACCCTAAAACTATGGATAGCTAGGGGAGGGATAAAAATTGATAAAGATTTGTCTTGATCCGGGCCACTGCTCTTATGGAAGTGATTATGGAGCGGAGGGCAATAATCTAAAGGAATCGGACTTAACGCTAGATATCGCCTTGAAACTCCGGGACATTTTAGTAGGACGGAATTTTGATGTTATGTTGACAAGAGAGGGAGACTTGGTTAAGGGGCTACAGGAAGGTTATACCTTAAATGAATCCTTACAGAGACGATGTGATATCGCAAATGCTTTCCAAGCGAACATCTTTATTTCTATACACATTAACAGTGTTGATATTACTAGCCCAAGCGGTGTGGAAATTCTTGTGGCTGGCTTTGGTGGTGAAGCTCAAAAAATAGCTGAAAAGATACTTCCATATTTGGTCGGAATGGGACTAAAAAATAGACATGTAAAAACCCAGAATGTCTATGTTTTACAAGATGGACACACGGCAATGCCCGCAATCCTAACGGAAAACGGATTCATAAGCAATGCCCAAGATGCGGCGAGATTAGCGAACCCGACATTTCGTCAGAAGATAGCCATTGCTCATGCAGAAGGAATCATAGAATATTTTGATCAGGGAGGAAGCGACATGTTGAAAATTGCCATACTTAAATTTACCAAAAATGATGATTGGGCGGCTGAAGATGTCGATGCCAAGCATGGAGGGATCGCCAACTTCACCCGTTATGGCACAGACAAGATTATTCCATCAGAAGCACTTCAGGCGGAACAACTAATTGTAATTGGGGGACCAACAACCGGGCACAAGAATGAGATTCTTCTTTCAGGTAAAGACAAATATGAAACGGCTGCAAAGGTCGATGTATATTTAAAAACTGGTCAACACTAGAAAATTTTAACACATTGCCATGGCAGGCTGAGAATAAAGCCTGTTTTTTTATTTGGAAGTTATTAACATGTTATCTACAGATTGTGGATAAGTAGTTAATTTATGAACACTATAATGTAATTAGGGATACTAAGTGACAGAAAGATAAATATAGGATAAAATAGGACAAGGAATTAAATGGAAGGAGTTCAGGAGAATGAATGAGCAGCTCAAGGTCCAATATATCCCGATTGAGGAACTGAAAAATTGGGATGAAAATCCTAGAATTAACGACGAGGCAGCTGGAAAACTCACAAAACTAATCGAGGTTCATGGATTCATAAATCCGGTAATTGTCACTCCGGACATGAAAGTTAGAGCGGGACACACCAGAATAAAAGCAGCTAAATTAATGGGCATCAAAAAAGTTCCAGCCATGATCGTCGAGTTTGATTCCGAAGAGCAAGCGCAAGCATTCTCCTTGGCGGATAATAAAGCTGGGGAATGGGCAGAATGGGACTTCAAGAAATTAGTGGATATTTTACTTAGGCTTGATGTTGGCGATTTCGATATGGATATTACAGGATTCCAAATGGATGAAATAGAGGACATGGTTAATAAGTTTGGAGAACGTCCCATAAGTGAAGAAGAAGAATTCGATGCCGAAGAAGAAGTCGATAAAATAGAGTCAGCCTTCACATTACCGGGAGACATCTGGACAATTGGGAAGCACAGACTTATATGCGGCGATGCAACGAAACTATCCGATATCAAGACACTGGTCGGAAAGCAGGACATAAGCTTAGTTATTACGGATCCGCCATACAATGTAAATTATGTGGGCAAAGTTGGATCAATTATGAATGATAATATGGGCAACGATAAGTTCTATGAATTCTTATTGGATTCTTTTAAAAACATGGAATGGGCGCTGCAAAAGGGATCGCCATTTTATATATTTCATGCCGATTCCGAAGGTTTAACATTCAGAAAAGCGCTGCAGGATTCCGGACTTATCCTTCATCAAGTTTTAGTGTGGGTAAAAAACACCTTCGTCATGGGACACAACGACTATCACTGGCAGCACGAACCAATTATTTATGGATGGAAAGAAGGAGCGGCACACCCATGGCACGGATTTAGGGACAAAGCAACCGTGATAGATGACGGAGTTATTGACATCGAAGTTATGAAAAAGGCTGAGTTATTAGATTTTGTAAAAGAAATGATAGATAAGATTGATACGACTGTGCTCCGGGAAAATAAGCCCGGACGCAATGCCGATCACCCGACCATGAAACCACTTCCACTGATACGGAAATTGATGCTTAATTCATCACGAGTCCACCAAGCAGTTTTCGATCCATTTCTGGGGAGCGGATCAACACTCATAGCATCCGAACAATTAGAGCGGATTTGCCTTGGTTCAGAACTTGATCCAAAATACTGCGATGTGATAGTAAAGCGATATATAAAATTTAAGAGCAGGGATACGAGAGGAATAAAACTAATGAGAAATGGGAAAGGGATAGATCTGGATATAATCTTAAACAATTGGTGCAATGAGCTGGCGGCAGATGAATAAATAATCGGGAAGGGGGGAATGCCGCGATGGGTTCAATAGAAAACGAATATGAAGATCTTCATGAACTCAAAGCGCAAATCGAAGTTCTTAAATCAGAATTAGTCTCCCTTGAAGAAACAGGAATATCTGCGATGCGCTTAGATAAAGTTGGAACAAGCTATAATATTTCAAAGCCAACAGAAACAGATGCCTTGGGAGTCATTGAGAAGAGATCCTTTATTCAGCGAAAAATTATTGTCATGCAACAACGTGTTGAGATATTGGAAAATGCACTTAAGGCATTAACACCCTATGAATTTGAAATTATCACTAGAAAAATCATCGATAACGAACCATTTTATAGAATTTGTGGTGATTTAAAGGTAAGCGAGCGAAATGCAAGACGCACAAAAGCCCGCGCATTACAAAAGCTGGAACGCACGATTTATAATCAAAAATAAGGTTTGTCATGGTTTTGTCCGGTTTTTGGCAGGGTTTTGGCAGGCTTCTGCCTGTTTACAGTCTGTATGAAACATGTTATATTTAAGATGGAATAAATAGACAAGACTACAAAACGGCTACTTTTAGCCGTTTTTTTATGTTCCAAAATAGGGCGAGGTGTTAAATATGCCCAAAGAAGTAGGAAGACCAGTCAAAATCAATCCGACAATACAGGCAGAGCTTGTCAAAATGATTCAAGCTGGGAATTACATGGAAACAGCGGCAGCATTTGTGGGCATTTCTATTTCAACAATGAGAGATTGGATTAGAAGGGGAGAGCGGGAAGCACAAAGATTCATAGATGATCCGAAAGCGCGACCGATAAAATCAGAAACACCATTTATGGAATTTTCGGCAGCTATTAAAAAAGCCCAAGCTGCAGCGGAAATCCGGGACGTGATTATAATCGGCGATGCAGCGCGAGAATCATGGCAAGCGGCAGCATGGCGGCTAGAACGAAAATACCCGGAAAAGTGGGGCAGAAAAGATCGCCATGAAGTAAGTGGTCCTTCTGGTGGGCCAGTTCAAATAGAGGAAATCAGAGAAAAGCTATTCCGGAAGTTCAGTGACATAAAGCCGGAACCAGAACAAAAACAAGAAGGGACTGATTGAACTGAATCCAATTATTGAAAACAACTTCAAGTATCATGCGCCAAAAGACGGACAACCAGAAATGTATGTAGAGATTAGAGAAAAGGCAAAAGAGTTTGCTTATTTGATTGATCGACTGTGTCCAGTGTGCCGGGAAAGATCCACGGCTATGACGAAGCTGGAAGAATCCGTGATGTGGGCCAATGCAGCAATAGCGAGGGAATAGAGATGGATGGAGATTAGAGGGGGAGCAGTCAGGTGCCATTGATTCTTAGTTGTTCGCGCAATAATTGAAGTTCTTTCCTATCTGTCATATGATCCCTCACATTATCTCCTTGTGTTCCTAGTCTTAGATTATCGGGATCATTATTTAACTTATCTCCGTCACGATGCCTAACGACAATTCCCGGTTGTATCGCTTTAGTTCCATATTTTTGTAATGCAATTAAGCGATGTTCATAATAATAATTTCTGTGAATCTTTAGATGTTTTTTAGCCAATTCTCGAAGTTCTGGTGTGAGATTATCTTTATGAATTTCTCTGTATCCATTTGTAATCATAATGCCATTATTTTTTTTTGGATGTTCCTGATATTTTTTAGAACAAGACATACATTTAGTATTTAAGTCATGTCTTAACGATTGAACATTTTTCCATCGTTCCTCACCGCAATGAGGACAATAGGATAATATGCAATGTAATCTTTTCTTTCCAATTTCATAAAGATACATTCCCTGCCTACGATAATTAACAATTATCATCTTTTTGTGATCATCAAATTCCCCTATGAAACAATATTTGGTTCTTGGGAGATGACGATGTTCAGAGCAGTATGTCTTGCGTTCTCTGACGGAATTAGAAAATACTGATTTATGAATATATCTTCCAAATCCACAATAAGGGCAGATAGCCCAAAGTTTATTTCCTTTAGTAAGTGAAAAATCAAAAAGTTGTTCAGATTGCATATTAAAAATGATATCCATATTAAATTCTTCAACAATATAGTGTTGAGTATTTTTTTTAAACATTAAATTAATCCTTTCCACCGAATACTTAAGTATACCATACGATATAATTAAGTATTAGTGGAAATAAAAGGAGTTAATAAATTGATGATCGCAGATAAGACGATTTTAATCACAGGTGGTACAGGAACTTTTGGTCAAAAATATACAGAATGGCTAATAAAACATAAGGGAGTAAAACGAATTATTATATTTTCTAGAGATGAATTAAAGCAACATGATATGAAACAAAAATTTAAAGATGAGCGAATACGTTATTTTATAGGTGATGTAAGAAATCAAAATCGATTAGAAAGGGCATTCAATGAAGTAGATATTGTAATTCATGCTGCAGCACTAAAGCAAGTCCCAGCTTGCGAGTATAATCCTTGGGAAGCAGTCCAAACAAATGTAATCGGAACACAGAATATAATCGAGGCATCTATTAATAAAAAAGTTAGTAGATGTCTTTTGCTCAGTACAGATAAAAGCTGCATGGCTTCAAACACATATGGAAAAACAAAAGCTCTAGCCGAATCTTTATTTATAAACGGCAATGCATATGCGAGCGGGACCAAGACCAGATTCAGTTGTGTTCGTTATGGAAACGTTACCGGATCGCGGGGAAGCATAATCCCTTTGATGGAAAAGCTTCGGGACAGCGGACAGCCGATCACTATCACCGATGATCGGATGACAAGATTCTGGCTGGAACCTGAAAGGGCATGTGAAATAGTTTCGTCAGCAATTCAGATGATGTATGGCGGGGAAATATTTATACCCAAAATACCCAGTGTTCGAATTTTAGATTTGAAGCAGGCTATAGCGCCAGAGTCAGAGATTAAATTTATTGGGATCCGGGAAGGCGAAAAACTGCATGAGTCCTTAATAAGCGAGCAGGAAGCACCGATGACGATCGATGCCGGGGAGTTCTATGTTATAGAAAGCCCGCAAGATTGGTTCCAGAGAGGACGCATAAAAGGAATTCATTTTGAAAAGGAAAGATATGTAAGTAATGAAAATGAAAACTTTCTTAGCATTGAAGAAATTCAGGCTGGGATTTAGTCAACCGAGCTGAGAGCACCATGAGAAGCGAACGAACCATGGAACAAGAAAAAAGCGTTATGTAGAAGTGAGCCAAATTTAAAGAGTGTACCAATGAACATGAACGAACCAAAAGGTCGGACTGAAACAATTCAAAAGAGTGAGCTATCTTGAATGGATTGAGACATTGAATGGGAGCGAACCAAAATCATTAAAAAATCATGTTTAGTGAGTGAGCCAAACGAATGGAGAGCACCGCATTATAAGAGCGAACCATATAGATGGAGAATCCCAAATAGCAAGAAGTGAGCCAATACTCCTGAGAGTACCACATTCCGAGAGCGAGCCATGACGATGAGATAAACATTAGAAGGTGAGCGTTTGATTTTGAATCAAATTATAATTGATGAAGAATTTAAAGGTTTGTGCCCGGCGCTTTCAGCAGAAGAGCGGAAGCAACTGGAGAAAAACATCATCGAGGAAGGATGCCGGGATGCCTTAGTAATCTGGAAAAACATAATCATTGATGGGCATAATCGATATGAAATTTGTATTCGAAATTCTATTGAATATAAGACGGTCGAAATGGATTTTCCAGATAGGGAATCAGTAATTGATTGGATAATTAATAATCAATTAGGGAGAAGGAATTTAACGAAGGAAGCCCAGAGCTATTTAAGAGGTTTGCAATATTCGAGGGAAAAGAAGAAACCGGGAGCACCCGAAGGAAACAAAAATGCAGAAAAACAAATAGATAATAATTTATCAATTGTTTCTGGTAATTCCACTGCTCAAAGACTAGCGGAACAACACAATGTCACCCATCAAACGATAAAAAATGATGAAAAATATGCCAAAGCAATCGATACCATAACCGAGGAATTAGGCGAAGATGTAAAGGAAAAAATACTTAGCCATGAAATTAATGTTACCAAGAAAGACATAGCACAACTAGCAAAGTGGGAATCGGAACAACGACAAAAAGTTATTGCCATGATCGTAAAACAAGAAGCAAAAGGTGTCAGGGATGCGATTATTAGACTAAATAAAGAAAAAGCCAAGGCATTAAATGAGACGCCAATCGCCACACCTAAAGGAAAATATAAAGTCATAGAAATTGATCCACCATGGAAAATGAATGGAGAAGAAGCAAAATCACAAGTTATGCAATATCCACTAATGGACATGGAAGAACTTAAAAAATTAAAAAGTGTTATTGATGAGATGGCAGACGAAAACTGTCATCTTTATTTATGGGCAATAAATCCCATGCTACCCGAAGCTTTTGAACTTATGGAAGTATGGGGTTTTAAATATAAAACATGTATTACATGGATTAAATCTAATGGATTTGGGACTGGTCATTATTTTAGAGGACAGACCGAGCATGTTTTATTTGGTATAAGAGGAAAATTAAATACTTTGGAAAATGATCAAGCAAACTATTTAGAAGCACCAAGAACAAAACATTCAGAAAAACCGGAAAAATTTTATGAAATAGTTGAACGAATGTCTCCTGAACCAAGGATTCGTTTATTTGCAAGAGCACAGAGAGATGGCTGGGTGTCATGGGGGAATGAGATATGACGATTGAAAATCGAGATGCATATATGAATAATATATGGGATTGGAAAATTCTTGATGGATGCTTTGGGAGTACTAGTATAAAACCAATGGATATAGATGGTCATGTTGAAAGAAAAGGAAAGCATTTATTTATAGAGACAAAGTCTCCCAATGTTCCTGTAAAAACTGGGCAATGGCTTTCGTTTAAGAGTCTTGTTGAAAATCATGGTTTTATGGGAATAATCGTTTGGGGATCTAAAGATGTGCCAGAAGAAATGCAGGTTTTGTATCCGAATAAACCTGTTGAAGAATCGCAAAAACGAAAAGCTGATATCATTGATCTTCGGAGAGTTGTATCGTGGTGGTTCGATAAAGTTGATAATTAAGAAGGGGAGAGGAACATGATTCCCTATGCAAGACACAAACTGCAGGCCGAAGACATGATGGAAGTCTTAAGAATACTTCAAAGTCCAAGCATCACCCAAGGACCGATGATCGAATGGTTTGAGGATGTATTCAGGAAATCGGTCGGAGCGAACTATGCCATAGCGGTAACGAGCGGGACCGCAGCACTTCATGCGGCACTCATGGCAGCCGAGATCGGACCGGGCGATGAAGTAATAGTGCCATCAATGACCTTTGTCGCAACGGCAAACGCTGTCAGATACCTTAATGCAATTCCAGTATTCGCAGACGTTGACGAAGAAACGCTGCTTATTAATTACCAAGATGTCGAGTCAAAAATAACCCAAAAGACAAAAGCAATTATAACGATGGATTATGCTGGGCAGCCAGCAGATTATGATGAATTCAGAGAACTAGCTGACAGGTACCATTTAATATTAATAGCTGATGCCTGCCATTCACTGGGAGCAACATATAAAGACGAAAAGGTAGGAACGCTGGCCGATTTGAATTGCTTTAGCTTACACGCCACCAAGCTTATAACGAGTGGTGAAGGTGGAGTCATAACAACACCTTATAAAAAATATTACGACCGGATGCGAGCATTTAGAGATCATGGAAGAGTTAATGGTGAGATGCAGTATCTGGGATTTAATTATAGAATGACAAACTTTCAAGCTGGCCTATGTATTCACCAGATCGAACGAATAGAAAGTCTTGTAGAGAAGAGACAAGAACTAGCCAATATTTATGAAGATGCACTAAAAGATTTAGACATTAGATTATTAAAACAGAAGGAAGACAGAATAAGTGCCCGGCACATATTTGTAATTAAGACAGATTTTCAGAAAGAATTTATAGTCAAGTTATCCGATTATGGAATCGGAACTCAAATTCATTATAAGCCAGTCAATCTACAACCGTTTTATAATAGTCCGGGATCGACACCGATCGCAGAAAACATGTGGACAAAGATGATTACAATCCCACTTTATACGGAATTGAGTGATGAAGAACAAATAACTGTTATAAGAGCGCTCCATACTGCAGATGCCAAACATAAGAAAGAAGATAGATAGAACGAGCAAATCGTTCTCTTTTTGTTTGGAGGGGGAATTTAATATGGCAAAGATGACGGAAGAACAACAGAAGTTGGTAGAAGATAACATAAATCTAGCCCGGTACATGGCAATAAAATGGGTTAAACAAGGAGTTAGAAATTTTGAATACGATGAAATATTTTCGATGTTTTCATATGCGCTTTGTAAGGCAGCAAAGAGCTATGATTCGTTGAGAGGTGCGAGTTTTGCAACTTATGCTGCACGGTGTATGGATAACGAAATCAAAATGGGATTCAGGAAAAAAGGTAGAAACGGCGGAGAAGATTCACAAACGAATTTTGAAGATCCGATCCATGTTGATACTGAAGGAAATCCTTTAACATTGAATGATGTTTTCGCTAATAATGATCACATGGAATACGACAAAGTCATAGATACAATGTACGCGAAGGAAGCATTTAAGATATTGCGACCAAGAGAAGTTCAAATCTTGAAAAAGAAATTCTTTGAAGACACAACCCAGCGGGAAACAGCGAACAGTATGAATATTTCCCAGTCATACGTCAGCCGATTAGAGAAAAGAATTCTTAGAAAATTACATGACTGGGATAAAGATTTAAATAAAACACAGGAAGTATCCTGAAATATTTAGCGGGGGTAAAATTCATTTGAAGATTATAAGTGATCTAAAAAAGACGATTTCAATTGCCCATAAAAAAATCGGAGAGAATAGTCCGGTTTTCATTGTTGCAGAAACTGGTGTAACAGCGAACGGATCCGTAGACATTGCCAAGGCATTGATCGACGAAGCAAAACTGGCCGGAGCCGATGCTGTTAAATTTCAGACAATCGACTGCGACGATTTCATGAGCGATAAAAGCGTGATGTACAAATATGAGACAACGGACGGTCCCAAGGAAGAGAATATGTACGAGATGCTAAAGAAGCATCAATTCACTCCACAGGAACTGATCGAGATCAGCGACTACGCAAAGGAACGAGACATCATATTCTATTTGTCTGTAGATTCTATCCGGAGCGTTGACTGGGCAGAAGCAGCCGGATCAGCAGCCTACAAAATCGGATCATGGGACTTAAGGAATTATCCACTAATCGAAAAAGTCATAAGCACTGGAAAATCTATACAGATTGATTTAGGACCGGTTATTATTGGAGAAATTACCCAATTAGTTGACTATCTGGACGAGCGGGGAGCCAAGGAAGCCGTGCTCGTTTATTGCAGCCACGCCAGTGAAATAGAGAACTTAAACTTGCAGAGCATAACATACCTAAGTGAAGCGCTGGGAATTCCAATGGGATACTCAGCGGACACCCGGAACATCATACCAGATGTTATAGCCGTTACTTTAGGTGTAAAATTCATCGAGAAAAGATTGACGATCAGCCGCAACAATCCGGGTCACCATCACATAAAAGCGCTTGAGCCTATAGAATTCAGGGAATGGGTCCAAGCGATCAGAAAAGCAGAAAAAGCACTAGGAAAAAAACAACTCAAGCCATCGATTGAAGACTTGCGCGGGAAGAGTTCATACTTCACCAGCATCGTAGCAACCAGAGACATAATAGAGAATGAGACGATAACTAAGGATATGCTGTGTGCCAAACGACCGGGAACCGGGATATCGCCATTATATATTGACCAAATGATCGGCAGGAAGACAAAGCGATTGATCAAGGAAAATGAAGTCATCCAGTGGGAGGATTGGGGAGCTTTTGCATGATTATCGACATTGACGGAAAAGTGATAAGCAAACGATACCCGCCTTTTTTGATCGCTGAAACAGGCTTGAACCATAATGGAAAGATTGACCTAGTCTATCGCATGATTGCTGTAGCGAAAGCAGCCGGAGTCGATGCAATAAAATTCCAAACTTATAAAACTGACGAATTCTGTAACCGAGATTCGGAACTTTATGAAATATTCAAGGAATGCGAGCTTAGGCAGGATGACTGGGAGTCCATCAAGAAAATGTGTGATGACCTCAAAATCACATTCCTTTCAACGCCACAAAATTATTCTGACTTAGAAATACTTTTGAAGCTGGGTATGAAGGCGATAAAGATAGGGGCGGACGATCTAAATAATATCCCATTAATCCGGCAGTATGCCCAGAGCAGACTACCGATTATTTTATCGTGTGGCATGGCTTACGGAGTCGAGATAGAAGGGGCCATTAATACCATCAATAGAGATTATCAAAATTACCCAATTATTTTATTACATTGCACATCACTATATCCGGCAGAAGCAAGAGATGTAAGCATCAAAAAGCTAGGGACCATCGCCAGATCATATCCAAATTGCATAACGGGTTATTCAGATCACACGGTCGGAAACACTGCAGCCGTGATGGCTGTCGCGCTAGGAGCGAAAGTATTCGAGACGCACTTCACGCTAGACAATGAAATGTTGGGTCCGGATCATAAATTCAGTAAAAATCCGAACGATCTGAAAGATTGGGTCAAGGCAATCCGGCAAGCACACATGATGCTGGGACAGCCAGAACTAAAGCCAACCGAGAAGGAACACGAAATGCGGCGTATGGCTAGGCGCAGCTTAACAGCACTAGAAGATATAGAAAAGGACGAAATATTCACCAAACAGAATGTTGGGCTTAGGAGGCCGGGGACAGGAATTCCGCCAGCTTCCCTGAGCATTTATATCGGGGCAACGGCAAGTAGAAAAATACATGCTGGGGAGCAATTACAGAGAGACGATATTATTCATTCCAGAGAGAAGGAGGAATAAGGGAATGGAAGAAACTATTGGTTTTGGTTCGGAATTGGGGAATGAAGTATTAAAGAGGTTAAATAATAAACGGAAAATTAATGACTATTGCCTTAATATGGCAGTATCTAAATGCCAAGTTTCTCTGGCTAAATTCGATTTAATGGAGCATACGGTACGAAATATGATCGGAATGATGCAGGAGAAAGTAGAGAGTGAAAATTCGATGGAAGAAGGAACGTTTATATACATGACCAAGAGCGAGAAGACAACTGAAGATGAAATTCTAATAACATTAACAGCTGAAGTGTATATCTTGGATGTGAGTTAAATGGGGAGTTCGAAAATACTAGAGATGCAGTTATACGCACTCCTAAAGCTGACGAAGAACGATTTTCATCCATTGGTCATTGTTACCGGGGAACCAGAGATAGGTGAGAACGTTTATATCGGAGCACTATCGGAGATTAATGCCAAAGATTGCAAAGTAAAAATCGGAAAAAACTGTGATATAGCATCCTTTGTGGCGATCAATGCAGCCGATTCACACAAAGAATGCATTGGACTAGCAAAGAAGAATGAGCGGAAAAATATCACGATTGGAAGCAACGTATTCATTGGTTCTCATTCCGTTATTAAGGGAGGCGCTAAGATCGGGCACCATTCAGTGATCGCAGCCGGGACCATTGTCGATGAATGCAAAATACCTCCCTATTCCCTAGTATGCGGAAATCCAATGGTGGTAAAGGAAGGCTATTATGAAAAAAATAAGAATTCCCCATAATAGACCAACATTGGGAAAAGAAGAAGTCCGGGCAGCAGCCCGCATTATTGATTCAGGATGGATCGCGCAAGGATGGGAAGTACAAGGATTCGAGAAGGATTTATGTGAATTCCTTAATCTTCCATACGGTCATGCGATTATGGTGAGCTCCGGTACCGCAGCACTATATATCGCCATAAAACACATTCGACTTCAAAATATATCATATCCAATTTATTCATGTTCATCCGTTCGAAACGCTATTATTATGGCAAATTGCATCCCAATAGCCGAAGACCTGAAAACGATCAATAACTCAGATATTGTTGTCCATACATTCGGAATCCCGGAAACGAGGGATAGTCGAACGAACTATATCGAGGATGCAGCACAGGCATTAGGCGCGAAAATAGAGAATCAGTTCGTCGGAACGATTGGAACCTATGGAGTGTTTTCATTTTCAGCGACAAAGATTATAACGAGCGGTGGGCAAGGCGGAGCTATCGTATCGAGAAACAAGGCAATCATTGATGATATAAGGGATTATCGTCAATTTGATATGCGCAAAGACATGAAAGCCCGGTTCAACTTTCAAATGACCGACATTAATGCGGCGATCGGGCGTGTGCAATTAAGAAAGCTTAAATTCTTCTTGGAGCGGAGAGAAGAGATATTCAAGAAATATCAGGACGCAGGATTTAATTTATTACAGAGCAGGGATGCAGCCAAGACGGATGTCAGGTATCGAGCGATTCTAAAGACGGACAAAGCCGAACAGATCATAGAAGCATTAGCCGAGCAGGGAATCAGAGCAATTATTCCCATAGAGGAAAGCGAACTGCTAGGTGAAAAGGAACAATTTCCAAAGGCCCTTCAGAAAACGAAGGGCACACTATCATTACCAATATATCCAACACTAAGTAACAAGGAAGTTGAATTAATCATATCGGTGGTGCAAAAATATTGAAGGTATTGAGTGCTCATCAACCCACATACTTGCCATATCTTGGACTATTCCATAAGGTAGCATTGGCAGATGAATTTATTCATTTTGATCAAGTCCAATATTGCAGCAGGGATTGGATTAATAGAAACAGGATTAAAATTAATGGAGGTGGATTCTTGTGGCTTACAGTGCCAGTATTGAAGTCTGGGCACCGGGAGAAGACGATCGCTGAAATGGAGATTAACAACAGTATGCGATGGAGAGATAAACATTGGAAATCTATTTATCTAGCCTATAAAAAATCAAAATATTTCAAGGACTACGCTGATTTCTTCCGGGAGACTTATCAGATCGAATGGAAATACATCGCGGACTTAAACAAGCACATCTTTAATTGGTTTCTTCAAGTGTTCGAGATCAAAACAAAGATAAGAGAAGCCAGTGAATTTAATTTTCAAGGAGCCAAGAGCGATCTGGTTCTTGATATGTGCAAGAAAAGAAAAGCAGATCTTTATATTTTCGGATCGGAAGGAAGAAGCTACGCTGACATTTCATCATTTGAGCGGGCGGATATAAAGCCGTACTTCCAAAAATATGAATACCCAGCGTATTCACAGCTTCATGGTGAGTTTATTCCTTATATGAGCGGGATAGATTTAATCTTTAACGAAGGACCAAATGCAAAATATATATTTATGCAAGGAAATGACACAAGAGAAAATATGTGTGGGGGAATTAGATGCTAAAGTTATTCAAAGAATGTCCCATACCAGAGAAGGAAATCATGTCAAACCTTAATCTTTTTATCAAACGTCAACAATTAACAAGAGTCATGTTCATGTACGAGTTATACAAAAAAATCCTGCCATTGCACGGAAATATCATTGAATTTGGAGTTCGATGGGGGCAAGACTTAGTGCTTTTCGAGTGCTTCAGGGGAATGCTCGAACCATTCAATTATACAAGAAAGATCATCGGATTTGATACGTTCGCAGGATTTCCCAGTGTGACAGAAAATGATCCACATGCCAAAATTGGTGATATGGGAGTTACCGAAGGTTATGAAATTTACCTTGATAATTTACTCGATCAGCACGAAAAGGAAAGCCCAATAAGCCAGATCCGGAAACACAGTCTGGTCAAAGGAGATGTTGTTCAGACGCTTCCTCGATATTTCCATGAACATCAGGAAACGATTATAGCGCTTGCTTACTTTGATTTTGATATCTATGAGCCTACCAGAATAGCCTTAGAGTTCTGTAAAGATCGACTAATGAAAGGATCAGTCATCGCGTTTGATGAAGCCAATAACGAAAACTGGCCGGGAGAAACGCTGGCGATTCGTGGTGCTCTTGGAATTGAGAATATTAAACTTGAACGATTCCCATGGTGTCCAACGATGAGTTATATGGTGGTGGAATGATGTTTTCAAAGGAATGGGAAAACAGATTCAGCCAAGGGAAAAGCCAGTCGACATTTCCATGGACGGACCTAATCAGATATGCGAACAAATTCGGAAAGCCAAGATGGGGAAATAAAGTCTTGGAACTTGGACCGGGGATAGGGGCAAACATACCATTCTTTCTAGGAAGGGGTATGGATTACTACGCAATCGAGGGAAGCGAATCAGCAGTAAGATCAATTTTATCCAGATATCCTGAACTTGAAGACAAAGTAATCGTCGGAGACTTTACGCAAAGTCTCTTTTTTGATGGGAAATTTAACATGATCGTCGATCGAAGTTCAGTCACCCACAACGATACAAAGAGCATTCAGAATACGCTAAAATTGGCAGCAGAAAAACTGGAAGACGATGGACGGTTTATAGGGATTGATTGGTTTTCATGGGACCACAACGAACGCAGGACCGGGAAAGTTAAAGTGGATGATCCATATACTTATGTTTTTGATTCGGGAAAATTTGAGGAATGTGGAAGTGTTCATTTCAGTACAGGTGAGCATATCTTTAAACTCTTCAAAGATGCAGGAATGATGTTAGAAATGCTTGAGCACAAGACCATACATCCAAGTACCATCGTGAGAAATAAAGTGTCTAGCACTCAAGAAGGAGAAGCGACATGGAATCTATCCGCAAGGAGAAAATTATGAAAAACTTTAGATTAGGTAGATTTGAAATTCCAAGAGATGTAATGCTTGATACAACAGAAATTGCTATCGCAATCACAAATGGAATGCTTATCATTCGTGCGGAAATGATGTTCAATACTGATTCTGTAGAGTATACGGCGATATCACCCATGTTTGATGAGATAGAGAATGGAACAATACCTCCAAGCTATGAGATCATCGTGGAAAAGAAGGATGATGAAATCAAAGTCAAAGCAATAAGGAAAAGTCCATGAAGACATTAGCGATTATCCCGGCTAGAAGTGGATCAAAGAGACTGGTTCAGAAAAATATGAGAGAAATTAATGGGCAGAGTTTACTGGCCCATGCAATTGATACTGCTATCCAAAGCGATGTGTTCTCAGAAATCGTTGTATCGAGCGATTCGAAAGATATATTGGAGAGCGTCCAACACTTTAATAAAATCGTTTACCATCTTAGGCCACCGAGTCTGAGTGGAGACACGGCTAAACTGAAGACGCTTGTCAGATATCTCATGGAACTTTATGCAGCTGAAGAAAACAAGTTCGATATTGTCGCATTGATTATACCGACTTCACCACTTCGGAGATCCGAAGATTTGAGAACGGCAGCGGCACTCATGCGAAAGAACTATGACAAAATCAATGGAGTCATGAGTGTAGTAAACATGGATCACCCACCGCAGCATACTTTCAGAATTGATTATCAGGGATACATTCAGGCGATGTACCCAGAATTCATGGACACGCAATCCCAATTCTTAGAGCAGACATACATACACGATGGCACAATTATCTTCGTAAAGACAGAAAGCTTTCTGAAATATGAAGATTTTTATATGCCAAATGTGATGCCTTATTATATCAATCCGGAAAGATCCATTGACATAAACACTGAATTTGATTTAAAAATAGCTGAATTTTTAATGGGGGGAAGGAAAAGTGGGAGATAAGTGGGATCGAAAGACCGGATTCTGCTGTGCAACATGTGCATTCTATGCGCCTAAGACTTTAGAGATCGGACGATGCCGAAGAAACGCACCAACGATGAATGGCTATCCTGTTGTTTATGCAAACCACGATTGGTGTGGGGACCACAAACTAGACACCAATCCCAGTAGGGTAAGATTTGAAGAACAGCAGAAGGAAGTTCAGCCAGAATATAATATTTGAGTCTGGAAAGAAGTGGATATATGAGCAATATTCTAATTGTAGCTGCGCATCCAGACGACGAAATATTAGGATGCGGCGGAATGATGGCTAGGGTTACGCGTTCTGATTCTCAAAGAGTATCAGTCGGATATTTGAGTTACGGACTGACATCGCGCCAAGAATCAGAAACACTAGCCGAATTCGAGAAGGAAAAAGTTAAGGACCGATCACGAAATGCCATGGAAGCATTGACCGGAATATCAAAACAGGAAATGAGAAAGCATCTTAAATTTGCCAATTTTCCAGACAATAAATTTGATACAGTGCCACTTCTTGACATAGTAAAGCAAATTGAGAAGTGGATACAGGAAATAAAACCAGATATTATATTCACGCATTCGCAGAAGGATCTAAATATTGACCATTGTCTAACGCACCGAGCGGTCCTCACGGCAACACGACCAATTAAGGGAAACCACAGTGTCAAGACGATTTATTCTTTTTCAATTCCATCGAGCACAGAGTGGACATTTGGGGCATTCGGAGTATTCGCTCCAAATATCTTTGTAGACATTACCGGAATGACAGCAGCTAAAGCTAAAGCATTAAAATGCTACGATACAGAGATTAGACAATTTCCACATCCACGATCGGAAGAATATATGCATTTCCAAGCTTTTTATATGGGTTCGATCGTTGGAATGGATGAAGCAGAAGGATATGAAATGGTTAGAGGGTTTATTTAAAAATTTAGTGGGGGCGGTTCTAAAGGATCCACGAATAGCTTCCGCACTAGTTGGATTCTTGAGTGACGCTAGGGGGACTGCAGCGCAATAAGCCGGGCAGAGATGCGCACATTAAATCTTCTCAATTTGTGGAGATGAAATTTTGAGAAAATTAGTAGAGAAACTTAGATTGTTGAGTAGCAGGCAGAAAGAAGAGATTATAAAGAAATTATCAGACGAAGAAATCCTTGCTCTTTATTATGATTGGGAAGGAGTGTGGTCAAGACCTAGTCAAGTTGAGCCAGCTGGAGACTGGACATACTGGTTGATTCTTGCTGGTAGGGGATGGGGAAAGACCAAAACAGCAGCAGAATGGATTAGAAAAAGGGTTTGCACATTAGAGTCAAAACACATCGCACTCGTAGCACCAAGGGCATCGGACATTAGGGACATCATGATAGAGGGACCAAGCGGAATCCTTAATGTATTTCCACCAAATCAAAGACCAAACTATGAGCCATCAAAAAGAAAGATCACATTCCATACCGGGGCAGTAGCCATAACATACTCCGGAGATGAGCCGGACCAATTGCGGGGACCAAATGTGGATACAGCATGGGTCGATGAATTAGCCAGTATCCCAAAACAAGAGCAAGTCCTAGATATGATTGCTTTCTGTTTGAGGATTGGTGTTAACCCAAGGTGTGTGATAACCACTACGCCAAGACCAACGAGAACGATCAAACGATTAATCCGGGAAGATAATACTTGCATAACGAGAGGGTCCACCTTTGAAAACAGAGATAACTTATCGACTGTTTTTTTTAGTTCAATCATTGAACGCTATAAAAATACTAGGATTGGAAAGCAAGAATTATATGGAGAAATTCTAGATGACAATCCAAAGGCTTTATGGAAAGAGAAAATAATCGAGGAATCACGAGTTATAAAGCATCCGGAATTAAGAAGGATTGTAATCGGAGTCGATCCAGCCGCCACAGCTAATAAAAATTCTGATGAAACAGGAATTATCGCGGTTGGAAAAGGGAATGATGGTCATTTTTATATCTTGGATGATAAGTCATTGAAGGACAGTCCAGCCGGATGGGGGAAGGCTGTCGTTTCTGTTTATTATAAATACAAGGCAGATAGAGTCATAGGTGAAGTCAATCAAGGCGGGGATATGGTCGAATATGTGCTCAAGACCATCGATAGATATGTGAGTTTCAAAGCAATCCATGCGTCAAGGGGAAAAAAGTTAAGAGCGGAGCCAATAGCAGCACTTTATGAGCAGCATAAATGCCATCATGTAGGTACATTTCCGGACCTCGAAACTCAAATGACAAACTGGGATCCGGAGAATGATGTAGAGTCACCTGATCGAGTCGATGCTTTGTGTTGGGCTATCTGGGAACTAATGGACGGTCCCAAGAAACTAAGCAAATACAATCCATCTGGAATCGAGGACTTTAAACGAGAGAGTCCTCATATTTAAATTTTGGGCAAAATTGAAAATGATTTACAAAAGGAGTTGAGGTAATGGATAAGCTATTAGAACACTGGCAAGCCATGGCGGTTATAGTACTTGAGGAAAGACAGATAGAAAAAGAGTGTTTGCGAACCAACATTAAGATTGATGTTGTCAAGCGGATAGCCGATTCAACGTCATGGTCCTTAAGGAAATCATTTGAATTTTGCCTTCGCGAGAAGGAGGGAAATCAAAGATGGCCCTGCCAAATGATCCTTTAAACAAAAACGTAGGTAATCAGAAGATCACGCCACAGATCGCCACAAGGGAACTTGGCCGGACAGGACTTATTGAATATGATGGCTATGTTTATGAAGAACAATTAAGGCAGTTATCCAGCTTTGACGTAAGGGTCCGAGTTTACCGGGAAATGTCTGAAAACGATAGTGTTATCGGAGCAATTTTATTTGTCATTGATATGCTTATTAGACAGGTAACATGGCGGGTTCAGGCCGGGGGTGGAACTCCAGAGGATGAAGAAGCAAAGAAATTTCTGGAAAGTTGTTTACAGGATATGTCCTCGACATGGGAAGATACCATATCGGAGATCATGTCCTTTTTAGTTTATGGGTTTTCATACCATGAAATCGTTTACAAAAGGCGGCTGGGAGAAAATAAAGATCCAACTAAGAATAGTCGTTTTAATGATGGCCGGATAGGATGGAGAAAAATACCTATCAGAGCACAAGAAACTCTATGGCGCTGGCTATTTGATGATGAAGGCGGCATTCATGGGATGGTTCAGCTTCCACCACCGGATTATAGAATAAGAACCATACCCATTGAAAAAGCTTTATTATTCAGAACAGCCATCCATAAAAATAACCCAGAAGGACGATCAATCTTAAGAATTGCCTATCGCACATGGTATATAAAAAAGCGAATAGAAACATTTGAAGCCATCGGAATTGAGCGGGAATTGGCCGGATATCCAGTGGTTTATGTTCCGGTTGAATGGACGGACATTAATGCAACACAAGGTGAAAAAGATGCTTATGCCCAAATGAAAAAGCTCGTTACCAACATAAGACGCGATGAACAAGAAGGTGCCGTTCTTCCTGCGATTTATGATGAGCAAAATAATCAGTTGGTGCGCTTGGAACTTTTAACGAGCGGCGGTCGAAGGAACTTTGATACAAGCCAAATTATAACAAGACTAGATCAACGACTTGCCATGACTGTTATGGCAGATTTCATACTTTTGGGGACAGCAACACCGAATGGTAGCTTTGCACTGAGTGCAGATAAGACGCGACTCTTCAGTATGGCATTGGGAACATGGCTGGATTCAATAGCCGCAACCTTCAATCGCTATGCAATCCCAAGACTATTCTCACTCAATAATTTCAAGTTAGAGAAACTTCCAACATTGGAACATGCCGATATTGATAATCCAGACCTTAAGGATCTTGGAGAGTATCTTGGTAAGCTGGCAGGGGCCGGAGCTCCTTTATTCCCAGATGAGGACCTAGAAGATTATCTCAGGGAAGTCGCTGGGATGCCACTTACTAAAAAGGAATGACGGTCATGTTTATATTTAGAGAGCCGAAAATTATCGAGATTTACAAAGAGCGAGCAGAAGATATTGAATGGAGATCATTGCATGGGATAGCGGATCAGGCAAAGCCGGAGATGATCGAAGCATTCCAAAAAGCCGTAGAGCGGACCAAAGCCGATATGAATCTTACTGAATTAGAGCAAGCAATGCTGATAGCTAATGTGGAAATTGCTCTTAATACTATTCCGTGGGAAACATTTATTTCTGAACTTGCCAGTATAGGGATAATTTATAAGACTATCTTTGATAGGGCGGGAAATAAATCAATCGATTATCTGCCGGATGATATAGAACTTAAGGCAAGTTTTAATACTTTAAATCCTAAATCCTTGGATTATATTAAAGATCACACAGGGGAATTAATTGTGGAAATAACTGAGCAAACCCAATTAGCAGTAAGAGCAATAATCAATGATGCGTTTATTGAAGGGTTACATCCTTATCAGTCCGCAAGGGAAATCAAAAAAATTGTTGGACTTACTGAGCGCCAAGCAAAAGCGGTCAACAATCTCCGAAAGAGTTTGATTATCCAGAAATTATCAGACAAAGTTATCGAACAAAGAACGAAGGCGTATGCTCGCAGATTGCTTATTTACAGATCAAATAATATTGCGAGAACCGAGACAATCAATGCAGCAAATAGAGGGCAACAAGCGCTATGGGAACAAACTGAGGAACAAGGATTAATTAATAGGGCAACGGCAAGACGCAAATGGATTACAACACCAGATGATCGTTTGTGTCAGTGGTGTAAGTCATTGGATGGAAAAATAGTGGGGTTAGGTGAAGAATTTGGAACACCAATCATTTCAGGGATCAATTATACAGCGCTCACACCAACCTTACATCCGAGTTGTAGGTGTGCACTTGGCCTAGTTTTTATCTAAAATTAAAAAACCATATTTATTTTAGGGGGGTAAAATTTTTATGGGAACACAGGACCATATTCTAAAAAGAACGATTGCTGAAGCTCATTATATCATCGAGAATCGAGCAACCATACGTGAAACGGCAGCAGCTTTCAATGTTAGTAAGAGCACCGTCCACAGAGACGTTAAAAAATTTCTAGAGGAATTAGATCTTAATTTATATGGTAAAGTTATCCATATTATAGACATCAATCTTTCAGAGCGACATATGCGAGGTGGGGAAGCAAACAAGCAGAAGTCGATTGAGCGTCATGCAAAGGCCGTTAATCGATGAAGTATCCGCCAATTATTGCAGTGGATTTCGATGGGACGATTACCAAGGAAAATGACTTTCCAAACTTAGGTGAACTTATGCCGGGGGCTAAAGAAGTCATAAACGAATTACATTCATACGGATGCATTATCATTTTATGGACCTGTAGAACTGACAGTTATCTTGAACAAGCCATAAACTATTGCAACCAATGTGGAATTCATATTGACTATGCGAATCAGAACTATCCATCCATTCAGGGATATGCATACCCCAAAATATATGCCGATTATTATATCGATGATCTAAATATCGGGGGATTCCCCGGATGGCACAATGTCCGAGAAACCATATTCCAACGAGAGGGGTTTTGATGGGCA
>Ga0209318_1000135_pt1 | contig 83583 bp, 140 predicted proteins | sample RifGroE1_FD_183999 | JGI IMG/M metagenome (GOLD analysis project Ga0209318, IMG submission 183999) | Groundwater microbial communities from Rifle, Colorado, USA - Groundwater E1 (SPAdes) (version 2) | ecosystem: Environmental > Aquatic > Deep subsurface > Groundwater | place: Rifle, Colorado...
ATGAGGTAAGTGAACAACTTGGAGTTACTAAGTACGAGAAGCCTATTCCCGTAGAGATGCAAGGGCAGGCTAAGGGCAACTTCCCGTTATTTATCCCAAAGACAAGTGAACAAAATTACCAAGCGGCACCAGTCATTGTTGAGTATCTAGGGACCGTTCCATTCTATGTTACTCTAAAGGTAGATGGGATTAGCGGTACTGCTTATCGTTATTTTGGAGAATTTGGCGTTTGTTCTCGTACTCTGGAACTCAAAGACCAGTTTCCATTCTGGAAGAAAAATCTTGATTATCCGGGTAATATCTATTGGCGTATGGCTAAAAAGTACGATCTTGAAAACAAGATCCCGGAGGGTTTCGCCATTCAGTTTGAAGTCTACGGAGAGGGTATTGGCGTTCCAAAGAACCCGCTTGGGATCAAAGGACATGAGATTATCGTCTTCAATCTCTACAACATTGCCAAACATGAGTACGAGAGTTATCAGACACTCAAAGATTTCTGTTCGCAGTACGAACTTCCCTTTCCGCAAGAAGTTGATCCGTTGTCTATTCCTCAAATGGAAACCAATGATGATTGGCGTAAGTTCGTAGAAACCCTCAAATACTCTAATGGCAAACCCGTTGAGGGTATTGTTGTTCGTCCTCTTGTAGAACATAGGGCTGGAAATCATCGCTGTAGTATGAAGGTACTCAACTTGAGCCATAAGGACTAATCAAATGCTAAATCAAATTGATAATATTCGTCGTTTCCCGGAAGGTTTTATCAAGTTTTGCACTTTTCACTCTATTGTAGAAATAGAGAAATGGGCACAAAAACAAGAATGCTGGTACTTTCAACAGATTGCCTATAAACAAGAGACCTATCTTGCGGCAATCAAAACAATTCAGACAACAGGAGAATAATCATGGACATTAAAGAGATCAAAATCAAGAAGGCCGCTTTTGAAGATTTTGGATTAGAATTGTCGAGATTTAGTTCGCGATCCGATTATTTTGGTTTGTTTTATAGAGCAGACTATTCAGGAAGATATTCAAGATTTATCTTCTGTAGAGAAGTTTGGGAAATTGAACAACTTGTAAAAGTCATCGAAGCACTTACGGACTTTTCGTGGGATCCTGCGAACGCAATGTACGGGAATTACTTTAGACCTGAGCAAGCAAAGTATTATAGAGAACAGGATCAAAAGCGACTTGATAGGCAAATTGTCAGTAGTGGTAAATGGCAAGGTGACGAAAGAGACGAAACAAGGGCGGTGCGAAAATGACTATAAATCTAGATTTTGATTTGCTGGCAGACGCTTTTCAGAATGCCAACATTTTGTGATCAATGAAGTAAGCTGTTATCAAGAGGGCTGGATGAACGGACAAAAGCGAATTGTGAAGTTGGCATAACTAAAGGAGAGATAACATGGAAGAACAACCGATTTGCGAATGGCACGCTATTGATGTTGTTGGTGGAGAAGCCTGGGTATGGGCATCTACTCGGGAAGATGCTATTCAACAGGCTAGCGCAGTTCCCGGAATTATAGAAATTGAGTATTGCGAACGGGTATATAATGAAAAATCCGCTTAGACATTATCACACATGGTCAGAAATAGTGATCGGCCATGGACTTGCTGCAAAGTTACGCATTTGCAAATGTGGCTATCAAGAAACATTTCTTTTTGACCGAACCAAACACGCCTTTGTATGGACGCCGGGCAATTTCTTAGAAGATTATACAAGTCACATATTTGTTGTTGCTGGAACATACGAAACTTGGCTAAAATCTGTACAGTTTCTAAATGATACTTTCAAAGATACAGAAGTTCGACGAATAGAAGGAGAATATGATCTCAACGAAATGTTGAAATTGATCGTTCCAAGGATATATCTTACAGAGGACTGGTTCGAGAGTGATTTAATTTCAAATCCGAAACTTAGGGTCATACTTATGTATCGTTAGGAGAGAAAACAAATGAGAGGCATGCATTATTGCAAGAAACACAAAAGTAATTATTTCGATGGCGACGGTTGTCTAGATTGTTATTTTGAAAGGCTAGATAAAAAGGCCGCCACTATGTCGTTGCCAGACCGACTAGAAGACGAAGAACTCTATATCGATGCCGGTGACGAGGCCGCAGTTAAACTTAGACAACACTATGACTTTGTAGACACTATTCTTGGTCGTGTTTCTGCTGGCGATACGTTTATTCCGTTGTGGGTTTTTCAAAAAGCACAAACATTACAGAAAACGAGGTAAGATAATGGCAGAACAAGTTTACGGTGCCGAATGGTGGGATAAAAAGAAAAGGCGGTGGGGCAAATCTCTGCGCCTGCAATTTTCTGATGATCTTTTTCGTGGCGATGACGAGTATTGGACATGTTTATGCGGCGGAATTGGCGACAAGTGGGGTGTTCAAACATTAAGAAGTTTGGCGCTACTTGGTGCGGCTGTAGTACTTGCGCATGAAGGCGAGATAGATTCTGGGATATTGCCACATTGTGTTCCAGCGCATATTCGCAACAAAATCAAAGAATTGTTGCCAGACGAGAAAGAATGATCTGCCCAATCTGCAAAGTTAACAACATCACCAAATCCATTAATCAATTTGGTGGCAGGATACCCATTTGTGGGTCCTGCCACCAGGAGGGATTAGAGTGGGCTACGGAAGATCCGTTTCTGATGAGAGAACTTGAACACGGATTTTCGCTTGACGAAGCGCTAAAGACTTATCACTGGTCTTTGCCACCAGACAACGATGATGAGTTTGTGAATTTCGTGTGGCAAATACACTTTGCGATTGATTAGGTTGCTCGTATCGAGACTTTCTTGATATTGCTTTCTTTGGTGGTTCCTCTGCCGGTGGCGCCACAAGAGGAACACCGAAAACCGCTCCACAAGCCTTGAGGTGTTTGATATTGCACGGACCAAGAAAGATTATCGCTTTCGCATTTCGGACACATATCTTTATCATGCTCTGTGAAAATGTTGAGATTGGGATGACCTGGTATCCACGGAAGAAATCTTAGATAGACATCCTCAAGCAATGGCGCAACGTCCCGTTTGCAGTATTTGAGCATTTTCTCCAACCCGTCTTTACTTCCCTCGGCACAGACGTCCCAATCTTCAATGGTCATCTTTGTTTTTCCACCAATCCCAAGAACGGTCTTTCCTAATTCGTCTAAGCTATTTGAGGTAAATGCAAACTTCTCTCTCGCAACCTTGAGGGTATCTACGATAGAATAAAATGATGGGGGCGGATAGTTATATTTGAGAAACTTTGTGTTTAGGCGCTTAAAATCAAACTCGCGACCATTTTGTGTAATAATTATATCGGCTTGATCCATTAGTTTCCATATTCCGCTAAGTATACTTCCCTCTTCTCTTGCAATTGCTTCTTTCGGAGTAACAATTTCTCCCATTATTTCTGGTTCAAACAACCACTTTGCCGCCCAACAGAGAATTGACCAGTCTTTGACTATACGGTTTGGTTGAATATATTCTGTTTTTAGGCTCCAAATACCGCGTACTTCCATATACAGGGTTTCTATATCAAGCAATAGTATCTTGGCAGTTCTTGGGTGGCGGGATTCCAGGCTTTGATATTTATGACATTTTGGACACTGATATTGTTCTTTATTGGTTAAATCTCTGGGGTTTCTTCGTTTCCACAACGTTATATGTTCGCAGTATTTACACTTCATGCTTTCCTCTCTTGTCTACAAAGAAACAGGGATGGTAAAAACTACCATCCCTGTCAACGATATTGATTTGTGCATGATACGGTTCAAGAAACGATTAATCAATGCCGTTTTCGGTAAGCGAATAGCCAAGTAACGGACTATTGGTTTCAATTCCAGCATTGTGCATTGCGGGACCTACAAACAATTCGGCGGCCTGGCCCAGAATAATTGTGGCAATGCGCAAAAGCGTTGTCAGCGTTTCGTCCATTATAGGAAAACTTGTAGACGGTGACAGAAAGAAGAAGATTGAAAAACCGACCATGCCAAGCAGGTTGATGGTACTAGCCCACCGTAAAGAAGTGCCATCTTTAACCAATCCGGGAATACGTTTGAGAAGATCAACAATTAGCGGGACCAGTACAGGAATTGACGCATTTCCCAGAAACCAGAGAAGAATTGAAAGTAGAAAATTGAGATCGAGTTCCATTTGATTACTCCTATATTCTGATTATACTACACTTTAGGGCAGATTTACTTTGGTATAAAATTTAGATACAGGGTAATTGACAAACCTATACAGTTGAAAATAAAGCCAACAATAAACACAATGATACCAACTGTAGTCGCAACTACCCATTGCTGGCGCGTTTGATCAGAAGAGCCGCGAAGAACGCCTCCGCTGGTTGCGCTTAGGATTTTGCTTATTTCGTGTATGGCATTATCGTCTCTTTCAATTTTATTTTCAATTTCTTGAATTTTGTTTGAATACATGTTTTGAGAAACGGTTTCGGCCACCAAATTGTTATGGTGTTTGTCATATTCCGCTTGGGCATTTTGGGCCTTATCCAACGCCCGCTCTTGTGCGGTAAATCTCTCTGTGTATCGTTTTTCTCTTTCCGTTTCGAGTTCGCGGAAAATCTCAAACTCGCGGAAAGTAAGATATTCCGTTTTTATATCGTTTTCGTCTTTATTCATGGTTTCTGCCTCCGGTTCGCAGTACGAACATTATGGTCCTTTGACAAGAACCAGGTTCTTGCTTACCGCAATCCAGAATCCAACCAGGGCAAGGATTACCGTAGTTATTAATGACGGAAGAATTTTGTCAACGATATACTTTATAACCCCGGTAAACGGGTCCGACCTAATGTCCAGATCTTTCTTTGTGAGCATTTCTTCGCGAAGAGCATTAATGTTTGATACTGTTTGCCGTTGTTTCCATACAAGTCCGTTTTCCACATCTCCATTACCAATGACTATTTTTTTCAACATAAGAACTGCATTCTCCAGGTCATCAGACCTATTCTTTTCAATGTCACAAAACGGGAAGGACTGAATCCTCGAGAATGCTACTGAAATAGCGTCTTCGATCACTTTTGTTAGGCGGGTTTCTTCGTTGATTTGCTTTTGTGTTAATGCTGCCATTTTTTACTCCGAGTAGGGAATTATTGCAGAAGTTCTTATTGTATTTATTTTACAGTGAAATCCATCAATTATCGCCGTTTTGCCACTATTGGAAAATAACGGAGTTCCGAAATTGTAGTCCCATGGACTGGTCGAGCCGTCTGGGTGAACATCCCAAGCGGTGTGCCATAACCACCGAGGTAACGCAACTGCGAGAGTTTTTGCTTGCGATATAGTTAACGTAGTAAGATAATCATAATCCAGACACCAAATTTTCAAGCTTTCTTTGCCGTTAACGTATACCGTTTTTGGATCTGCTATTCTGAAAATGTTTTCGCCAGGACAAGTAACGCCCTCCGAACGCATCGGCTCGGCGGTTATGTTTGTCCCAAGGATGAACGATCGCTTCGTAAAGCTTCCAAACTTGTTGGTAAATGCCCCGTTGTCACGCATCTTTGACCGCCAATACGTCAGACTTTCCCCGCTTGCTACAAACGATGGGTGACGCCGCGCCCACGACCAATACCATAACCATTCAACGGGTTCAACCAGTGAGTACGCCTCGCCGTTACCGAGCTTTACGACCTCGGGAACATCATCGTTCGGATCGCGTGATTTATATCCATATTCAATACGTTCTCGATCATGCAAACCGATGTAATAGATCTCGGGCGCAGACGGAATTTGATCGGTAGACACAGAAAGATACAGGTTTATATTGGTAATCATAGCGGAATCAGGTCAAGCGGCTTGGTCGCGTAATTATCTGCGCCAATTGTAATGTGCAAAATTGGCAGAGATTGTTCCTCGGCGTTAATGTCCCATTCTTTACGTACATAAGATGTTCCGAGAGAACACCAGCACACGGGACCCGGCAGCGCTAAATCTTTTCCGGCACGACGTGCTTTCGTAAATCTAATTGACGTTGAAGACTTTTCAACGCCGTAAATAATATCACCGTATCGCAGAAAAGAAGGACCGATAACATTGGTGGTAGAAGTTAAATCACTTGTGTTACGAACATTCAGAACCGAACTTGCAACAGTGGCAATTGTAATCATAGTTTCTCCTTCGGGCGGGGGCGGAATAACGGGCGGGGGAAATTGAACACCAAAGATAGATTCAAATTCGCTTACGCGAATTAGATTTGTGTCGATTGCTTTTTTACCGCTTGTAACACCATATTGTGCCGGGTCTGCACTCCAACTGTTTTGCCAAATTGTCCACGTTTTTCCGCGACTTGTCCACGCAGACGGCACAACGGGTTCATATGAACCCGGCCTAGATAGCCACAACGGGAATTGTGAAAAGAATTCTGTATTAAAGCCATTGTCGTTAATATAGTGGTAGTTACTGTATAACAGAAATTTCTGATTAGGTACTAATTTCCAATATTCACGAATGACCGCTTCGTGGTCACTTCCTTGTGGGTTGGAATACCCTGGCGTTTCTTCTGCGTCTAGCGCAATGGTAACGCCAGGATAATGTTTCATTACCTCCCAGTATTTTGCCGTTTGCGATATTGCGGAAATATTTTTGATTGGATACGGCCACATATACGGAATTGCCGCAATTTTCGACGTCCTGGCGCGCGCAAATTCCTCTGCGGCAAAAGCCTGAATCAGGGATCCGTTTACAATCTTTAGAATGGCAAATCTGGAACCGTTGGTGTATGCCAAATCGTAATTAATCGGTGTATAGTTACCGCCATATTCTTTCCAGTCGTAGTGAGCATGATCTGTACCAAACAAGGTTTCGTTGGCAGCATTTAATCGCAAAACATCCTGAACAGCAAATTTTACAATATCAAATATTTTCTTCATTTTTCTCCTAGAACGGATAGCATCCGTAACCGTACACGCGGCTGGTTGCCGCCAGCGTCCAGACAGACACGTCTGCTTTTCGGAAGATCGCGTCGGTTGTTGTTTGTGTGCCTGTTCCGACTGGCAACGCGCTCGCGCCAGTATCGCGACAGTTAGCGGGGAATGGGATGTTGGCAAATAGACTAGCGACTGGCAACGGTATCAAGAAACTGTTGTGTGCCGTTCCGCCGAAACTTGCGCTCACGTCTACCGACCAGTGGCAGATTTCGTTTGCTGTCCACCACCTGGCAAAATTGATCGTGGACGATGCAATAGTCATGCTTCCGCCGCCCGCGGGAGTCGGCGTGTAATTGAAATAGGTCGGGAAACCCTCGGGGTTTTCAATGTACGATATAGCCGTGTCGGTCAACGCGCCTGCGGCCATTGCGTAATCGTTGTTGGTGATAAGTGTGATGGTAGTGTTCGGAGCGCTGTAGGATGATGCGCCGATGACGCCATACTCAAAACCGCCGCCCTGTTTGTATCTGATTTTTGTCCCCTTACGATAGGTGGCGGTCACGTCGCCCGAAGCCGTGAACGTGTGATCGCCTGTGCGCGTCCAGGTTGTGGATATTTCAAACCAACCATCGCTTATGCTAATTTGTTTCCATACTGCATTTCCGCTGGATTTATCCAGCATGATGAATGCTTTGTCGTTTGTCTTATTTAGCCAAATATCTCCAACTAAGTACCCGCCAGTTTCGTCATCATTCACTGTCGGGTTGGTCGTTTTACCCCCCGTAATATTTGGAAAATACCCATGCAATGAGTTCGCAAGCCCGATAAGCGTGGCGTAGTAATCACCGAGTCCAGGATAGTATAAAGCAAACCGCTCAGTGGTAATTTCTGACAAGTTGTTAGAGAACTCCATTAATTCTTCCAGACTGCTGCCTCCGGTTGTTTCAACCGTAACCTCTCCTGTGCCATCGTCGGCGCCGGTGCTGGAAATAAAAATACCGCCGCCAGCTATAATTTTCGTAACAAGCGCGTCTCCAGAATCGGAAATATTAATATTATCTTTAACAACAGTGCCGTTTTTGATTTGGTTTTTTCCACGAATAGCCATAATAATTTCTCCTAAAGGTTGTATTTTATTCCAAGATAATCATAAGTATCCTGTAAATCAACACCGCTCTTAATGGCGCCGTAAACTATTATTTCCGCAATATCGCCAAACAGATATTTTCCAGACGATGCGCCATCAACTTCTGGACATCCAATTGTATGAACAGAATCTCCGGCAGAAAAACCGGCGGCATTTACTCCCTTTGATATTTGATCTAAGAAAAACTCATATCCGGCGCCAGACGATCTTAGCTCAAATAAATGAAGTCCACTAAGCGGCATGTCTGCTGGATAACTCTCAACCCTAGATGTTCTAAAACAACCAAGATAACCGGAGTTAGACGGAGAATAACGCCACCAACTGTCTATATCGGTAGAATGATTATAAAGATTATAATATGTATCGTCAACACTGGCAACTATAAATAGGTGTGCTGATGTAGAAAGTAATGATCCAATACCGATAATAGACATTTTGTCTTCACCATCAAAACGAACAACAGGATTCCCGTTAATAATATTCGTTTTCAGAACCGGACGATAAATTCCAGAGGCAGTAACCTCCAGGGAATTTGGTCCAGAATCAATCCAGGAAGATATGGGGTTTCCGTCGACAAGACCGCTTATTGCATTGGCATCCAGGTGCAAAACTAAATCTGCTTGTGGAATAAGCGGCTGTATGATTGGCAATGTATTTTTTAAATACAGAACGGTTATTTCGTCTCCAGACATAGGCGCAAACGCCGTTATAAAACTTGTTTTTGTCGCACTTAAAATATAATCACTTGGCGTAAGAGCAAGGCCGTTATAAAAGACGATAATTTTATATGCCGCACTACCAATTTCAAATTCTGTATTTGATCCATCCACCTGGCTTGAAAGATCAACGTAAAATATCGATTTTCCATAAACGCCATATTCTTCAAAGTTAAGATGATAATATTCCGGCGACCCGCCGTCCCCAAACAATGTGCCTCCTTGAATGCCGCTTAAATCATTGTGCTTTGTAGTATTTGTTCCCTGTTCAAGAGGAGGGGGGGCTTGAGACGCTTGTGCAGAAGAAGATGGCGAAGCAACGACAGTACTTATACTTAATTGACTTGTATTTGTATAAACTACCGGGAACCCGCTTTGGTAATTTACGTAAACAGCATCGCCAATTGACGGGCGTCCGCCAATGTATTTCAGGCCGTGTAGTTTTTCTCCACGGAAACTAAGTCTAACAGAAACATAGTTTCCAAGAACGTCTATTACAGACGCAGGAATTGTCTTTTGTTTTGTTATTGCGGTTATTGGCGCAAGAAGGCTACTCATTGTTTCTTCCAGTTACAGACATTCTATAAAGACCGTTTTCTAATTTGACCTGAACATCTTCAACTATTATACTTTCGATAATGTGCCTTTGTGTTCCGGTAGAAAAAAGATTGACGTTATAAATATCTCTTGTTTCAAGTCTTGGATCAAAACGCGCGTTCACCGTAAACATTTTTCTTCGCTGACGCGCCCTTTTCTGGTAAATTGCAGCGGCCTCTAGGGCGCCAGAATCTAATTCGCTAAGTCTATACATTCTGGTAACAATGCCGACGCTTTTTGCCGTTTCCTCGTCAATTGAAATTCCAACATCTGCCGAATAAACAATTCCATCAGAACTTAGTTGAGAATTGTCTCCGGTACTTTCGGCAATAGATTTTACATAAACAGCGTCAACCGCATCGCGAGTAGCAGAATAGGTAAACTCTAATTCTCTATTGCTAGAGTGCGTTATTTCTATAGGGCGTTGTTGAATTATCGACTGAATTGCGCTTTCTGTATTAGATTCGTAGTCTACAAAGATAGCTTCTCGTCTATCCTTTAGTTCTGTTCTCTTAATGTTTTCTACAACAAGCGTGTCTCCTCCGCTTCGGCCAAGAGATATGGTGACTGGACTTGGGTAATTTATATCGGCAAAAACATACGAATAAACCCACATCCCGTTACAATATACTGAGATATAATAATCGTAAAGAAAAACCCGAATTTTATAAACAATAGTCGAGTCGTTTCCAATTAGGTATTTTTGATTATTAACAAAAGTAGAGCCAAGTTTTGTTCTTGTATAAATATATTGTTTTCCGCTTTGGTCGCCAACACCAACGTCTTTTGATATATAAATATAAATTTCCTCAAGAACATCGTTTGATTCCGAAAACGAACTTCGCGCGGTTATATTTGTTGATATAACCAATGCGGTAGCCGCCGATGGCGTAAGGTCAAAATAAATATCGAAACCTCCATTTGTTACATTTGTCATTAAAGACTTATCTCGCTTTCAGATATATTTGCAACACTAATAATGTTGTCGCCAGGAAACACAGTTGACGTTCCCGCAATTTTGCACAGCATATCTAATAGTCCCGCTATGGAATAATCGTGATCGCCGCTGATTCCGGTAAAGCCAAAAACATTAACCTTATCGTTATTGTGAAGATATACAAACGTGCCCTCTGGATAGAGACCGCTTGCTTTGTTTCCCTTTTGGGGAGCAACTTCTGGTATTGTGTTTGTAATCCAAACCTTATCCAATAAAGTGCCATTAAAATTTGAATCCAGTTGCCAAAGACCAGCGCCTGTTGGCCAGGTTGTCCTACAGCGTTCCCTAATCCAAATAAGTTCTCCGCTTGTTGTTATCCACACCTTCCATTGCATAAAGTTTGCGGGAATATACCAGCCAGAACTTAAGCAGCAGTGATATGTATCGGTATCAACAAAATACATTTGGTTTTCCGTTGTTCCATCAAGCCACTTGAATAAATAAAACTCTATGCAGCCACCATTTATGTATTCTCTTCCGCCACCACCCGGCGGATCAGAGCTATATGGTGGCTCGACAGCTCCTTTTAGGCGCAACTGAAATGGACCAAGCGGCGTCGTGGGCGGAACCGGTTCTCCATAAAGGTATCCGTCTGGAATGCCCACGTGAAATATGCTACCGTTGCCACCAACATCAACCCAGGCGCCATAATCAACTACAAAAAACTCCATATCCGTTTTTCCAGTAGCTGGATTTAGGTCTAATGGCAAAACTCCTATTTTGTCTTGTGTTACAACAAAGCCAGTAGTCCTAAATTTTGGGGGGTCTATAATTGACCAAATCCCAACATGGAATATGTCGTCGCTAGTTGCAATACTTCCATCGTTTTCTTTCCAGGAATAATAAAGTTGAGAACCATGGATTGGCCATGTGGCGGTTGATGTAAGTTTGTATTCGATACCAAACTCTCCATCGCGGTGCCAAAATCTAAGATCGTAGGTCTTGTTTGTAACCGGCCCGAAGCCGTATTCTTCTAAAATTGTTTTTATCCCATTTCTTACAACGGCCAAGCATATTTTTCCAACCTCCATATAGCCAACCAAATAGCTGTTTCCATCTACGCCCATACCAACAAGCCCAAGTTTTGAGTAGCTTCCAATTACATTTCCCCTTAAGTAGCAATCAAAATTCCACGCAGAGTATGGCCTTTGGGAGAAAAAGATTTGCGGAACTCCCTTTGTTGTATTGGCAAGTTTTTTGGGAGATTCTCCCTCTACAACCGAGCTGCTATATGTTTCGGAAATTATACTGATCGATATTTTTCCGGTATTTTGGGTTGCGTTATAATAATTTCTCCAAGAGAAACCAAATGGAAGGGAAGATAGTTCTTTTAGTTTCCCTTTTCTTGTAATGGTTGTAGACCAGGACTGTCCGCTTTGTATTTCCGTGGCATTTGCCTCATAACTTCCAAATGTAGAATATTCCTCAAAGTCGCTGTGGTCCGGTGGTATATCCCACGCATCTGTATCATTTAAGCAAACAGGATAAACAACCACATTTAGCGGATCGCCTGCTACAGCGCCGTTTGTAATTTCCATATCTAATATTATCGTCACTTCCCTTTCTCCAAGCCCATCATCGACGGGAGTAATAATCCAAGCGCAACTCCCAAAAACGCCAATAGTTAGAAGGTTTGACGTTGTTAGATCATTAATCTCCAATTCATAACTTGTCATTGGGTTGGGGTCAACAGAAATCCCATTCCAGCAATATAATTTGAACGGAAGCAGATCTGTATTAAGGTTTTCCAATTGCATATTAACGTTTTCTTGAAGTGGAAGAAGCGACACAACAATACCGGGAACCTCTATGCGTTCGGTATAATAAGTTGTGTTTCCGCTTGGAGATATAACTCGTATTCCAACCTTAATTAATTTTTTTCCCTCTCCTGGATTTGCCATATTATATATAACCGGATAAGAACCCGGGCGAACATTTTCCTCGAACCAGGTTTGCTCTGGGTGTTTATATGTACTATCAAGTTCGCCAATTAAAGAAATATAGGTTGTTTGAATGCCAGAATTGTCCTCAACCAACATAAGAGCATAGAAGTCATCGTTGTTTGTATTGGTTGGCGTGTTATCTACAGGATTTGGGCCGGGTGCGCCAGATGAAATACCCGCCCTGCTCCAGCCATAAAGCCTTATCTCAATAGTTTCCGAATTGTCAAATAACGGATAATCTACACAAAATTCTTTTAGGTCTTTACACCAGTGATCGGTTGCGGCTTCTCCGGCATGTGTTTGATAAACAAGTCCGCCGGCATCTATGACTTCTTGGGTCCAAAAATCGCAGGACAAAGACCAGTTTATTCCGGTTTGGGTTTCGACCCTATAGAGATTATTCAACTCTTGAACCCGATCAAGAATTGCCTGTTTTCCTTGCAGTTCCATGTAAAACGGGTGTGTCATCATCGAAGTGTGCCACATTGCGTCTGGAACAAAATTTATATTGTATCCGCGACTTCCGTCTTCAAGCGTTGCCCTTATATCCGATATGACAACATCGTGGAACTTGACATATTCAGTTCCCTCTGTCGTATTAACTCCGGCTTCAATTTTAGAATATGCGCCAGTGATAAGTAGGGGATTATCTAAATATTCTTCCGACGATGCCTTTATTTTGACCGACCAACCGGAATTGGGCGAGCCGCTTATGCTATCGATAATAAGACTTACGAATTCCGCACTTTCTCCAATAAGTTGATATGGCTTGGTTGTGGAATAATATCTATTTGTTGATGAAAAAACGAGGTTATCTCCACAGGAAGCGGCCAGAAACCGAAGATTAATTGTAGAAACAAGGGTTTTTCTGTCGATACTAAACGTAATACCGTCTTGGCTCCAAAGTAGAAGCGTATATTTTGTTTCAGAAACAAATTCTTCTTTTCTGTAAAATCTTACGCACATAAAAACACGAGAGTTTTCAACGAACACATTGCCAATTTCGGCAACCGACAAATCTTCTGGAACCGAAACAAAGAAATCTGACCAGGCGCCGTTTAGTCCATCCTCTGCAAATTCATAACTTGCGCCCTTAATTGATCCTTTGTGTGTTGTACTATAAACAAAAATCTTTTCGCCCAGAAGTGTCGCCCCGGTATACTGGAGTAGCTCTACGTCTTCCGTATTAAAGCCGCTATAAACGTGTGTAGGGTTAAAAAGTCGTCCTTGGTGTTTGTGTTCTGATCCGTCCGATGCAATGTAAACGGGCCTAATTCCGCCCTCGTCAATATAAAATATAATAGCAGTATTATCTGTTAATGGATGAATTGCTCCTGTTGGTATTGTGGAAAAAACATTTTGGGAAACAATACAGTTTTCGGTTCCCAAAAGTACAAGATCGGGATTGTATGTGGCCTTATACCAGTTTCCGGAATAAAAGTACCAAAGTAAGTTTTCAAAAATTCCTGGCCTGCAAATTGGGTCTGCCTCTATTGGCGTACCTGTAATCGCAACGCGAACCGGGGTCGCCTCGCCCTCTATGTGCAACATAACATCGCCATTTGTCTTGATAGAAATTGTTACGAATTTTTCAAGATCACTGTTATAGCAAATAGCCTCTGGTAAAGGATAACCATTTATCTCTCCCTCCGCAAGAGCATATTCCGGCGCATTGTCTGTATAGGCGTCAAAGTATACGCGCGATTTATATGCAGTCAGTCTTCCGGTTGCCCTAAGGCTTTCAGGAATAGTTATTGCATCTTCGTATGACTGGGAACTTGTTCTCATGTTTTTCCTTATGAAATATCCAGTGGCGTTGCGCTTAGGCATTGAAACACACACTGTACCAAAGACCAGGCGCTTGGGCCCTCTACCATTACACCAAGAAGTTGCTCTGAAAACGAACCAAGCATTACCACATTATATACCTGTTCGCAGTGCGAAACCATGGTCAAAACATTTGACGGAGTTCCGTTTGGGTTGTTGAACGAAAAGAAGGTTCGTAAATCTTCAAGATTGCCAAAATTTTCTCTATTCTCTTCTTGCCTAACCCGAACAAGATATTCGTCTCTTTTATAAAGCCCACCGACTGCAATGTCAAGGCTTCCATCAAGGGTTTTGTCGATACTCTGAGACTTTTCGAGAATTGGTCTATATCCAGATAAAAGTACCTGAAAACGACGCGAAAAACTACCGTCGCTTGTTGTAAGAGTAAAATAATCATTGGTTGCCATTATGATCTTAGTTCCTGTGCTACTGCGTCAATAACAAATCTGGACAGGTGTTCGTTACCAAGATAAATGTTAATTGTTTGCTTTTTATCTTGCTTTACGGCATTGTTCAAGAGGTAGGTAGTGTCATTATACATTGTATCCTCGGTTTGATTTGACAAATAGGGATAGTTGACCGGAAGAGTATCTTTGGGTTGGCGCGGATCTTGCGGAGCAGGTTGAACAGGCGGCGGATTAGTTCCGGCCTCGTAAATTAAATTGATTTGATCTAATACTCCGGCAAGTCCGATCCGAAGCTTTTCCATTCCTTCACCAGACAATGTGTTCAATTCGCCACCCATAGACATAATGGCAAGTTGCATCTGGAAAACAGCCTCTTCGTGTTCATGTGCGGCCCTGGCCTGTTCTTCTGCAAGAGCAAGCTGTTTTTGTTGTAGGGCGTATTGTTCCTTGGCATACCTTCGTTCTTCTGCAACTTGTTCTGCTTGTAACTTTTTCTGCTCTTCGTAATATTTCTTTTGAAGATCAAGTTGCTTTTGTTGCATTGCAAGAGATTCGAGCTGTTGTTTCTTTTGAAGATTAAAACGCTCGTCCTCAAGCTTCCAAAGTTCTTCTTGGCGCGCGCGTTGTTTCTCAATCTGGTCGCCTTCCATATTGTGCATGGTGGTCTCGCGACCCATTTTCCGTTCGGCCAATTTGCGTTGGCGCCCAGTCATAAAACGAGATTCTTCCGCAAAATCTTCTTGCTTCCATCCCCACTGCATATTGCGAAGTTGATCTTGATAGCCCCAATCTTCCTTGGCCCAGGTGCGCGTGAGGTTCATCTGGGTTTGTTGAATAGTATTGCCAATATTGATATTTGCCGCAGATTGGTTTATCTGTTCTTGTTGCAGACCAAACTGTTGTTGCTGATACCAATTTGACAGGGCGATTTGCTTATCCTGAATCCCCCACATGGTCTGGGTATGAGCCCATCCCGATTGAAGTCCTTGTTGTTGCAACGCAAAGCCTTGTTGTTGGTATCCGTAACTTTGTTGCATCCAGCTATATTGTTCTCCCTGTATACCGCCAATAGACGTAATTTGGTTGGGTTGACCAGTAGCGGGATTGATGCTTCCTAGCGTAATTGGCTGTGCAAGCTGAACGCCATTAACTGCGGCGTTAACAGAACGATTCTGTGTTGTCCCAAAAATATTCTGTCCCATTTGTTGCGAAGACAGACTGCCCATTTCTAAACCTGTTGTCCCATAAGGAAGTCCAGTTAGACGACCATTATTGGTGTCTGTCATTGCCAGATAGTTGGCATTGATAGTGTTGCCCTGCATGGTTCTGACACCGGGAAGTTGTCCCAGGTCCATACCGCCCAGGGCCAAGGTTGCCATGGCCATAGGGTCGCCACCAAGAGCACGATTATAGAATTCTGCTTGCCCACCCGTCATTCCAGTCATTTGTGCATAGATTTTATTTCCGGTACTGGCATTGCCATAAAAGGTGCTTTTATCGTACTGGCTTTGTGCCATTCCGCGCACCTGCTCTGCGGCAAATGTAGACGCCGTAGCAGAAGCGGTAAGATTTGCGGCTTCTCGTGGCGACATTAAGGGCGATAATTTTGTTGGATCTACCGCAGTGGTCGATCTTCCAATTGCGGCATTTGCCATATATGCTTCTTGTTGTGCGCGAATAACATTTTCGGCAGGAGTACCAACAAATTTCGATAATGTGTCCTCGAATTTGATCAACAGATCGTTTATCTCTGTTTCTGTTCTTTGTCTTGCGCCTCCCGCCATTGTTGGACCCATTGGGTGCCCCTGCATATATTTAACGCCAGGCAACGATGTGGCAAATTCTGCGCCAGTTGTAATTGCAATTCTTTGTTCTTCTGGAATTTCTTTATCTGAAAGATAACGCGTAAGCGCGTCTGTTCTAAGGCTTCCTTTGCTGTCTCTTTGCCACGCAAACGTAGCGCCTCTTCCGGCGCCGGACAATATTGACTGGGCCAAATCCTGATCCCTGATCCCAAGATCCATTCCAGAAGCAAGTTTTTGTGTAAGGCTATTGTTAATTGTCCAATTTGGATTTCGCGCATACATAGCTTGGACGTTAGCAACTGCTTGTTGGGAGTAAATACTCATTCCCGGTTGTTCCATTAAAAGCCTGGTTCCGCCACTTATGGTTCCGGCCAGGCCGCCAGAACCACGTAGTTGTCTAAGTTGCTCAAATGTTGTACCGCCTTCAATTTGTTTACGGGCTTGTTCGTACCACGTTTCTCGTTCTTGATTTAGCGCACCGCGACTTCCGTCTTCAAATGTTCTTTCTCTGGCAAATGGCTTATATTTATAACCACCAGAAAACGTTTGCGCCAATACGTCATATGGTGCCAGGAAATATTGCTTTGCTTCGTCAAATTTCGATAAGCGATAAGCAAGCGACTCTTGATCTTCCGTTTTCTGATATATCTGTGATCCGCCAGATACCACCGCGGTGGCAATTCCTACCGGAAGCGCCGCTTTACCAAAGAATTTTGATGCAGTACTTCCTTTTCTAAAGGAATCGGCAATCCACTGAGTAGCGCCCCACGCACCTACGCCCGCCATTGCCGTTCCAAAGACATCGCCAAGAACTGGATAATCTGCGGCCATGGTCTGCGCGGTTATAAGCGGATTGGCATTTGCGCCCATAAGTGCCTGTTTATTTAGCAATGCCATCTGTGGACTGTAGACGGGTTGGCGAATACCAAAAGTTTGCGCGGCCTGAGCAGAAATGGCCTGATTTAGACCCATCGCCTGTTCTTGTCCCTGGCCCATTCCACCAGTAATGATGTTTCCAATAGAACGGAAATACATCAAACCAAAACCACTGAGCATTCGCCTGGCCGCACCGCCCATTGTATTCTCTTCGGCCATTGCCTCTTGCTCGAGCTTTTGCGTCATTCTTGCATTGTCTATTTTCTGCAAACGCCCTTGCAGAGTCCCAAGTTTTGTAACGTCTTCTTGCGTTAGTTGACCAGATGCAAGTTTGGTTTCGCCTTCCGACACTTGCTTTTTGAGATTTTCGTAGGCCATTTCTTGCCCAAGCCTGCGTTTTTGTTCTTGTACACCGCTTAGGGCTTTTTCTTCATCAACCAGTCCCTTAATGCGGTTTCCGTGTTTGTCGGATAATTTGCCAAGAAGATCGGCCTCTTCTTTTATTAAGCGGTTGTATTCTGCGCGTTGAGAACTGGTTCCGGTAACAAGTCCACCGCCGCTACCCTCTTTGAGCATATCGCCGGTTTTTAGTTTGTAAGCGTCTGTCAAATCTGCCAATTCGGTTTGCTGTTGGCCGATCAGATCTGGGCGTTCTTTCTTTATTTTTGCGGTAATGCCGAGATTTTCTCTTAGTATGGCTTTGTTTTGCGCAGCGGCTATGAACGGTTTCATTCTTTCAAGCCGCTCATCTATGGTTCCAGTTCTTTCGGGTCCAACAATGCCAGCTTTCGACATTCCAGTAAAGAGTTCCTGGAAAGTATTAGAAGTAACAAGTGCCTCTGACATTTCTGCTATGAAAGCGTTTTGCGCCATTCCGCTTGCGGTTCTACCGCGGCCAGCATCGCCAAGCTCCGTAATTGCTCTTTTGCCCTTATTGTCAGCATATGACGTGTTGAGATTTGCAATGGCGTCGCCCATATCAGGAAAACTTGTTTCTTTGTGTTCTTTTACACCAGAATACGCCAATTGTTGCGCGTCTCTCAATAGACCGGCTTGTCGTAATGTTGGCCCGTGAATTCTAAGTAACCTATTGGCCTCTGCCGGATTCGTCAACCTTAATTGGTTTATTCTTGCAGAAATATTCCTTGCCTCAAGTGCGCTTTCTCCCGCATTAAGTTCTGGGAACCCAAGATCGGTTAGAGACTTGTCCAGAGTACTAAAAGTTCCTCTAATCTGTTCAATACTATCCTGGTACATATTAGAGAAAGCGGCAAGCGCTTTACGGGCTTTGCTTGGTGAGGAAACAAAGCTTGGATATTTTCCACCACCAGTCGCATCTTTACCGCCACTTCTTCCGCCAAAAGTACCCTCCGCAATAGCATCTACTGTGCGATCATACCCGATCCACCCCGTAGTGTTCCCTTCTTTGTCTTTAAGCGGAATATCGTGAGGCTTTTCGCCGCCAGCCAATATGGTTTGCTGTTCTTTTGTCTTCTTTGATGTAAGAACAGATTGTTCTTTGCCAAACGGAATTTCTCTTGCCGACTCAAAATCAAAATTAGCGGCAAGGTTTGGATTGATTGCCGTACCAAGTCGTTGTAATTCTGGAATAAGCACATCTTTTTCTTTTTGCGTTAAGTTCGGATCATTGAGTTTCGCTTCAAGGCGATGCGATTTCTCTACGAGCGTCTCTTTGCCCTCGTTCGCACTGCGAACTGCGGAACTTAGTCTATCAAGCATTTGATTCTCACTAGACTTTGGATCGTAGCCAAGAATTTGCTGCATCTGTATACTTGTGGTTCCCGGCATTTGTGCGGAAGTTCGCGCTAATCTTCCGGCGCCAGCCGTATCTTCCGAAGTAACGTATTTGTTCTTTCTTGCAGAATAAACATCTTCTGTTCCAATTGCTTCCCATTGCGAATAAAGCGCATCTGCTTTTGCCTGATCACCACCAGTTATTTTCAGCGCGATTGTCTTCGCAAGTTCTTTTTCTTTATTTCCTTCTTTTGAGCCAACGGCACGACCAAAGAAACCAGCAAGAATTGGCATCTTTGTCATCAGTTCATTGCCCTTTTGCGTACCAAGAGAACGATATGTAGCAGAGATCCGCCTGACGAGGCGCATGCCCCATTGTCCCTTATCTGAAATCGCCTCAAGTTCAGATCGCAGCACGGCCTCGTCTTCTTCGCTTGTTCCAAACTTGTTTGCTATTGAAGCGGCGGAACGCGTGTAACTTCCATCGGAATATGGCGCAGTAGCATCCACGGCGGCCTGTTGCATAAAGTTTTGTAGGCCACCCGTGTCTATATTCTGTTCTTCTTTTCCGCCACCAGAGAACACGCGGTTTACTGGCGACCATTCTTTATCCCATCCTTGTGGTTTGGGGCGAGAATATCCAAAGAACTGTTCGCCCTTTTGATTTTCGCCAAATCTTATCGAGGAAAGTGCTTGCGAAAGATTGCTATCACCAAGTTCGGCGTAGTCTACACCAGTCATATACGAAGCTTCGTCGCTTACGTTTCCTTTCCTGCCAAGAAACTTATTTGCCGTAGCAAGAGTAAGCCCTACACTATATTCTTTACCAATGTGTTCAACTGGCATAGACTTACCAACTGCCTGTTTCCAAACCTCGTTGTAGGGAAGAGTTGCCCGTTTTGCTATATTCTTTGCTGTTGGATCGACATTTCTAATCGCGTCTCTGGCGCTTTGAACGTAAGAGTTGAACCGATTTGCTGTGTTTAAACTTGGAAACTTTGCCGCTTCTTTGCCACGAATAAATGCTACTTGGTCTTTTGGAAGAATATTATCGCCAAATGTCTTTAATATTTCTGGACCAAAAGTATCAAAGAAGAACTTTTGGTATTCTGTATCGTAATCTTTATCTCCCAACTGCCCTCTTCCTATGGCGCTACTTCCATAAATACCATATTGCGCTTCCATTTCTGGTCGTATTCTGTTCCAAACTTCTTTTCCGAGAAGAGTTCGCATTTCCCTAAACGGGATATTTATACCTGGCATAGGAGATTCGCCCGGGGCGGCAGGATCTCTTTGCGATGCCGTAACAATGCGTTTTTCTCTTAGAAATCTACTTACTTCTCTTTGCTGTACTTCTAAAGTACCTGCGGCGCGACGCGTCATGGGTTGCAGTAGTTTTTGCGTAGCATAACTTGTTCCTGGCGCTAGAAATGGCGCAGGATAGTCGCCACCGCGAATTGATAGCGGATCTTCTCTCTCCTGGGACTTTTTGATTAGCCCTTGATCTAGTCCGCGAATATGTTGCCACAATGCGTTTTGAGAACCAGACATGCGCCTTGTGTTTTGTGTATTTGTTCCAGGTTGCAACATTGATGTAGCAAGTTCCATAACAGCATTTGAGTAGCGACCGCCAATGCCACCAACGGGATTACCTTCAATGTCCAGATATTGTTCGTTTTCAACTGCGTTTGGATTTGGAACATAATCTTTTCCAAATCTTGGCATGGTGTTGACGTCTTCTGGGCCCAAACCAAGAATACTCCGCATTTTTCCGGGAAACTCTTCTGGCGGAATTTCCTGACCCTTAAGTGCAAAAAGCGCGGCGGCCTGGTCTTGCGTAACGTCAAGTGCGCTTGGATGCTGAACGGTTTCTTTGTCGTCGCGAATATCTTTTTGATATGCAACATAACTCAAAAGTCCTATGGCAGAAGCCTGACCGCGGGTAACTTTTCCTTTTTCGGATGGATCAAGTCCAACTCTTTTGGCAAGTGCGGGATCAAGTGCAGTCAAACCCTGTTGAAAGATAAGACTTGCGGTATGTTTTGCAGTTATATTGCTCATAATATGCGGAATTGCAGCGCGGGAGAGTAGTCCGCCAGGAAAGTGTTCTGTAAGAATTGGCGTTAATCCGGCTTTCTTTTTGCCATACGTGTAGCGCTTATTGAAAACCTCTTCTATTTGCTCTTCCGACATACCGTCTTCAAGTCCAGCGCGTTTCCAGTCGTCTTTCAATAGCTTGAACTCGCCCGGGTGCATGGGCGTAACATCAAGATCGCGCGGTCCCAAATAGCCCATACCACCAAGATCAAGATTTGCTTGATTAACTATTTCCTCGTCTTTATTTGCCAGGATTTGTTCGTCTACAAGTTTCGTGGCAAATCCAGAAGCGTCTAGATTGTATGCACCTGCACTTGCCAGTTTATCAAAATCAACCTGCACTGCCTTTCGATTTGCCCCAGAAGACATTTGCCTATCGAATTCTGCAAGAGAAGCCGCGGCCATCTGTGCTTCTTTTGGATCTTGACGCGAGGCCGTCCACGCTTCGAGCAAATATCTTTGCTGTTGGTTTGTTTTGGCTTCCAGCAGACTAAGATTTAACCTGGGTGCTTTTGCTTCACTTGTATATAAATCGATATTTACATCTTGTCCACCAAGCCTGGCCCGATTGATCATTCCTGTAGGCGCTTCAAGTCCTTTCCATCCGTGTCCGCGTCCACGATCAGACGCTATAGAGGTTGCTTCAAGCGAAACCATTGGCATTTCCACAGAGCCGATGGAATAAAGCATGTCTCTATTTGTATTTCTAAGTTGTTGGGCAAGTGCCGCCGTAGATTCGGCGCCCTCATCGCCGGGTTGCGCCCACTGTTTGGTATTCGGATTCCACGCTTCTGGAATTGTCATACGCAACTTATTTCCAGCAGTAAAGAGTGGATTTTGTCCTTTCTGCGCCCTAAGGTCTATTGCCTCTTCTCCGAATTGCATTGTTCCCAAAGAGACTTCGCCAGCACCAAACTCAAACTCGGTTTGCTTTGTTCTGTTAAATCTTAGAGAATCACCGAGCAGCGCCTCTGGCGTAATTCTGTTTGACAGTTTGGTTTTTAGAAATTTGTCTGTTTCGCCACGTGCATCAACACGACTTCTGGAAGGATTGTAGAATCTGTAGGACGCGCCTGGTATTCCAGGCGCATCGCCAAATAGAACAGTTTCCATTTCCATTGGCTGTGTCTGTCCGCCATAACCAACTACGTTTGGAATACCATATTGTGGAAATGGATTATCTTCTGTGACGAATTCAGGTTTCCACTTTTCGTATCTAATACCATTTTCGTTTTGTACTCTACGAAGTGGTTGCGCCAGCGGACTTGCGCCACGCACAAGAGACGGTTTATAGATTGCACCTTTCATTCCCTCAATAAGAGAAACATCGTATCCGGTTGTAAATTGACCCTTTTTATTTATGCCCAGATGTCCAGCAACCGGCGCCAGGCTTCTATCTTTTGTTGGAAAATAAAGTCCGGTAAGAAGAGTGCCGAAGAACTTTTGTTGTGTTTCCGATTGTACTGGCAACTCGCCAAGAATTGTTCTGCGTATTGCATCAAATGTCTTTTCTTGACTAAATTTATCTGCTTTGGTTACAACGTCTACGGTTCGGATAAGAGATTCTCGGAACGCTAACGGCGAGTTCTTTGTAGGTCTTACGCCACTGGCAACGTGCGCCTGGCTAATGTCGCTTGCAAGTGTACGAAAAGTACTTGCCCACTCTTTGTTTTCCGAGGCGGCAATGTCCGCAGACGATCTAAGTCCTTCTCCTAGTCTTTGTGTCGAGGACAGACCAGCGACAATGAATTTTTCTCTTTGTGCTTTTTGGAAATTTCTTTGTGCATCGTAACCAGCATCGCGCTCTGGAATATGCGATGCAAAAACGCCATGTCTGAATATAATACCATTAGTTCTTGCGTCTGGAACTTTACCCTGGATACCGCCAACTTCCCAAACAGAACCAAGGTCGGAAACGTTATGATGGATATTTACGTCCAAAAGGAGTCTGTTGTCTTTTGGCGCGCGTTCATAATTGGCAGTTACACTTAGTTTTCTTCCCTCGTATCCATTGACCCAATCCGCGTTGAAGTCTTGTCCTAGAGACTCTCGTAAAGACCCTAGAACATCCGAGTTATATTGTTTGTTCCATTGGCTTCCAGAAGTAGCCATTTATCTTCCTTTATCCAAGTCTGATCCATTGTGGATTTGCTTGCAAAACACATTCGATTATCTCGTCCGCAATAGGCAATGGCAACATTCCAAAAGCAAGATTAAATTCGCGTTCTGTCATTGAAATGCGGTTATTGTCAAAGACAAAAATTGGCTTATCGTTTTGATCTGCCAGGTTGCAATCTGCAAGTACTAGAAATACCTCTTTCCTGCGAATGTCATCTATAGAAATTGGCGAAGTAAACTTCACAACATCATCGTCATAGTTTTGTTCTTTGACAACAAGAGAAAACATGTGGTTTCTTGTGTCAGCCTCGCCCTTTAGCGCAACACGGACAGATGCCCTAGACGGTTCGCCTTCATTTTCAAATATTTCATCTGATTTTGAAAGAACGAACTCTTCTACTTGCGCCGGTCCAATTTTAATAGGCATTGTTGATTTCCTTGTTTATCTTGATCGATTGGCATTGTCTAGCGCTTCATAAAGCGCTACTTCCTGGCTTATTGCCTCAAAGATGGCTATCCAGATGTACGGCTGATCCATTAGGCCACCAGCAAGCAACGACAGACCAGAGCTTTTTACTGCTTCATACACTCTTAGTCTGTTTGGCTTGTATGGCATACTGGACCGTATACCTGCTTTTATTTCATTCATTGCGCCAAAATACTCGCGCAATTCAGTCCTGGTTTCCTCTAGTATTTCCCCAATTAGGCTTCCCCCACTTTTTGCCAGACCACATTGCATTCTAGAATCTTCTCGTGGATTTCATTGGCAATAAATGGGTAAAGTTGATCCCAGGCCTTCTTGAAAGATACCTCGTCAACAAGGTGGTCGTTCTGGAAGGTAAACAGCAGTTTTCCGTTTTCATCTTCAATATTGCAGGACGCCAGGGTCAAGAATACCTCTTTCCTGCGAATGTCATCAAACGATAGGCGCTGATGGATAATTGTCTTTGCGCCCTCGACTTCTCGAATGTACTCTGACCAAAGTTCATTGCGGGCTTCAACTGCGCCCTGGGTGGCGAGATGAACTTCGATCATCGTAGGTGTCTCTGACTTGAACTCTTCATCGCTTTTATCAAGTCGGTATGATGTCTTTGTGGCTGGTTGTAATTTCAATGGCATTTTCGTTTTTCTCCTAGATTAGTTCGCATTGCGAACCGTAGATGTCCGAGGGGAGTTTTTGTTTCCTCCCCTCGGTTGAAACAACTAAGAACTAGACGGGCCAGACGTAACTTGCAACCTTGTTGCGAAGCTTCATGGTCGCATAAGTTCCGGTACCCTCGATGATCGTTCCCTGGAACCTCATCATCACGGCTTGTCCAGCGGCCAAGCGGATACCACCAACCTGAGTCATCATGGCGTCTGCGGCTTCAACTTGCAGGGAATAGGGTTCAGCCAAAGACGGCATATTCTTTGCAGAAACCATTTTCGCATCGAATGAACCAACCATTGGCTCGCCACTCCAGACAGTACCAGACGAAGAACCAGTTAGAACTTCGCGATAAAGATCAGGATCGTTGTACTTCACGATAATGTCGAAGGCCAACTGCCGCGAAAGAATGGTCACATCGTCCAGGGCAGGAGAACCATAAACGCGCTCGGCACGAGGATCGAGAGGCTGATTAGTCCAGGCAAACGAAGCGCCAGCGATAGGCAGGGTAACTCCGCCAATCTTGAGGTGGCCACCAGTCATACAGGCCACAGGAATAGACTGCCAATCCTCGAATGTGTTAGCATAGCTAAACAAAGTAGGATCGGTATCAAGCTCGAAAGTACGGCCAATCACGTCCACGCGAGCGGTTAGGGGCGCATCGGTGGGCATTTGGAAACCAAGACCAAGAACTTTACAGTCTGTATAGGTTTCGCCAAGATCGGTAGTGGCAACGCCATCTTTGCGAGGAATAACTTTGCGGAACGTCATCCACGGAACATACGATGCGTCAGTACTCAACATCTCGAAAGTATGTTCGTAAATGCCAGAATCGGACGGATCATCATCTGCGACGCTAGTACACTTTCCCATAGCGCCATACAGAAGCCATCCGAAAGTATCTTGCAGGCGAGGCTGTAAAACAGCGCCTCCGCCTATGATGTAACCAGCCTTATAGGGAAAGGTTGGCACAGGGACGCCGCCAACTTCGAGTTGACCCAACCGAACATCGTCATTGATGCTCAGGTCAATGTCAACCGCGCGATGGCGATAGAACGTAGTAGCGGTAACTCCCTTAGCGGTTTGAGGACCGAATGAGAGGATCCCGGCGGCACTCGTGAGGGCCATTAAGAACTCCTTCTGTCATAAGACAGAGAATAAAGAACGAATAATTGCAGAGGTTCGTAGTGCGAACTCATGGTCGCTCCGTGAAGACTACCCAGAACACCTTCCCGCGGAAGATGTAACTGTTTGGAGGTCCGCCCGTCTCAAAGTAGGTATTTGCATAGCAGTGTGGATTTCCAACAGCCAACTCGCCATAGTCATCCGAACCCATATTCTCAAGTGGAGTAGATTCGATATTTGACATTACACGGCCAAGCAGGTCATAACCATACTGGTGAGCAGTCACCTCATTGATTTGCTTATGAAGAAAGAACGCATCTACTTTTACTACGCCACGCCTCATCCACGTTTGGCCGCCGCCTATTTCTCGGGCAGGAAAGACCATAGAAAGGTTTGGCAGTTTTTCGAGAGTAACAATACCGTCTTGCTGGTCGGGTAATTCGTGGTCGCCGCCCTGAACACCGATTTGGATGTTCTGACGGGTTTTGTTTTCCACAAGCAAACCCATCTTTACCAGACTGGCGCGAACTGGATCATCTGTAGCGACGTTAGTGATCAACGTTTCGGTAAGATGAGTAACCAGTGCGTCTATAACCATGTAGACGATTTGCGACATTAATTCCTCGTTTGCATAGGCAGAGAATTAAGTTCATTCTCAAAACGGGCAAGAAAGAAGTTTGAGAGATCCTTTGCAGGAAGATCAACGGGTTGCCCGGAGTCGACTTTCGTTTTGTACTGTGCAATATCACCTTGCTCCACTGCTGATTTCAGCAGACAATAGGAGGCGGCAAACAATGTCACAGCCGTAATAGTCATTTCCGGGCACTCCAAGGTTTCATCGTCGTCTTCTGGAAGTTCCCAGTGCGCAAGATAGTAGACTTTTGCTCCATCTGCCGCTAGTTCGTTCACAAAAGTAATTCCATTCGGGTAATTGATCCAGGCGTTTGCGTTGGTCATAGACGTGGATAACACCTGACCTGTCTGGAAACCGATACGAGGGATGAACATTGACGTTTCGTTCTCAAAAACTCCTTCGACATCCAAGAGATCAGAGGGTAGAGAAAAGTTCGTACCTGCCTCCTCGATCTCGTAGATAGTCGTTTTCCAAATGCGACTTGAAATTCGCTTCAATGCGGCATGAACGGCATCTTTCAAGATGTCGGCATCGTAGATACCGCCACCCACGGGAGATGGATTGGATGGGTCATCATCTTCCACTACGGCAACAATGTCGCCAAGTAGACGAAGAACCTTCAACTTTACATCATAGAAAGAAGCCGTCATGCTACACCTTTACGAATTAGGGCGCGGGCGGTTCGATCACGCCACCGGGTTTAGCCAGAGAGACGCCAACAAAGTGCAACTCGAAACTATTGGGTTCCCAAACCGAGATACCGCCAACGAAATCCCAAGTAAAGCGATACACCGAGTTGAAGTCATCCACAGGAACCGGTTCGTAGAACTCAAGAGGCTTATTGACGTTGCCCTTCAAGCCACCACCGGAACCAAGTGCCAGACAGAAACCTACATGCGTACCCTTGGTGACATAAGCATACACGCCACTAGTAAGTTCAGTGGTGTAGTTGCTCATAATCGGACGATCAAACGATAAGCGATAGTAACCGCTTGAAGGATCTTCATCGCGATCAATGGCAACAATGCGCCGAACGATAGTCTTGCCAGAACGGAAATTCACACCATTCGTAACACCGTAATCAGAAGTACGCAGGGTATGAATAGTAACCTGATCGTTGACGGCAAAGTCGCTTGCGCCAAACGCAGAACAGGAGATATAGTGCGTAGCATCTTTCTGACCAACGTACCAGGTACCGTCAACGGCAGTAGTTTCGGGATCAGGAGAACCAGCGCCAGCCGCGATAGGAGAAGTAACCGTGACCTGTTTGGCAATCTTGCCGCAGTTATAGAGAACCGCAGGATTTTGACCATAGTTGTCATTCGGCGCTTCAACAAAGCGGACGTTCTTGTAAGTCGTTTTTGTTACTTTCTGTTATAATAAGGTCGGTATTTATTTGACAACCACATTCTCAAGGAGTAAAACATGTTTGAAAATATAAGTCCTATTTGGAAAGCAGAATTTCGAGGATTTTTTCTTGCAGACGGATGTGCAATTCTTTTGATGGATCATCATTCAAGATACAAAAGCATTCCTCTTATTCGACCATTGTTAGTAATTGGACTTAGATACGACGATAAGAGCGTTATTGATGATTTCAAATCTACACTGGGCATTGGTTCCATTTCTTTTGTTGAATACTCAAAATATTCAAATACAAATAGTAGAGACCAATTTCGTTGGTATACAAAAAGCGCTAAACACGTTTTGGCTATTATTGACGAAATCCTATCACCGTCATTATTGCCAGCAAAGAAACAGGTTGATATTTCTTTGGTTAGAGATTTCTGTATACTTAGACTTAGTATGCCATATCGTTATGGCGAAATTCATCGTCGTAGTTTACTAGATTTTTATGAGAATGTTTTTAAGGTTCGAGTTGCCAAAAGAAAACCGGTGGCTTCTTATAAAGAAGATCAAGTCATTTCTGCTTGACTCTGCAACTTCTTATTAGTTGCAGACCAGACTATCGTTTCACTTTTCAGTGTCTCTTCGCTTAGTCGTTGCTGCTGCACAGGATTTTTCCTTGCTTGCATCGGGTTGCCATCACAGGTTTTCCCGTTATTCAGAAGAGATTTTTAGTCGGCAGTTAGTTTAGGTACTGTTTACCGACTTCGTAGCGCAAGGGAGCGCCACCATAGGTCTTGGCGTCTCGCCACAACGCAGCCTCGTTCTGAGAAGCTGCCGCCAGCGATTGCTGGAAGTCGTAGATACAACCAGGCGGGATAATGACGATTTTTTCGGTCATCAAGCCACCAGGAACCACCGGAGTACCAGTCTGACCCAGACGCAAGTTCCATTCGTTCACGATGTCAAGAGAGAACTTGCTAGTACTACCCAAACCAAGGAAATTGGTAGCGCTACCGCCATAGGTCCAGAATGTCGAGGGGGTCTGGAAGAACGCATTGCGAGAAACACCTTCAATTTTGCGACGCACGTTGTTCGACAGGACAGCCTTCATAATGGGGCGCCAGTCACGGCCACCACTCATCTGCCACTGTTGAAAATACGAACTGACTTTATGAACCTGGATTTTGTCGCCGTAGCGCGCCATCGAGGTCGTCCGGAAACGCGAGTCAACGGTCAGCGGTTCCGGGATATACATCGCATCATACGCGATGGTGTCGGTATTCACGTCAGCATCTAACATGTCTGTAAAGATGGTGGCGTCTGCTCCGGTCTGGCGACTGCGATCCATCCACTCTACAAGCGGCGTATAGATCACGGGCGCGGTCTGGAAGTTCATAACAACTTGCGCTACGCGATCATCCCAAGTATTTTGGTCAATCACGGCTACCGGGTTGTTATTGTAATAATCTTCAAGGGCCATTTCAAACTCCTATGAAAAACTGAATAATTGCAGGATTTGGAGGCCCACTAAACAACTTTGGTTTAATTCTTTGCTTTTAGATATGCTTCAAATTTCTCGTTGTAGCCCTTTTGGTCGCCTTTCAACATGGCGGCATTGGCTTCTTTGAGAAGACTTGTGGCAGTTACCTCGGCAGTAGCGTTTGCCGAACTGTCCAAAGCGCTTGCGCCAGCAACGGCTGTCTGTCTAATTTGAGCATTCGTTGTTGCCAGTTTCTCGCTGATGGCTTTCAGGGCAACTTCCAACTTATCTTCTGGGAGATCGGGCAGTAAGCCGTCTGCTTCCCATTGGGCAAGATTTGGATATTTACCCATAACCAACTGATTGCGCGCTAACTTGCGAGTCGCGGCTTGCAGTTGTTCGTCAAGCGATGTCTTTGCCTCAAGAATTGCCTTTGATCCAGTTTCCAAAGCAGCAAACTGATCGGTCAAAGACTTAATCTGAGTCTGGGCGGTAAGAAGTTCACCTTTGGTTGCTTTGTGAGCAAGGGTTTCTTTCTCGTGTGTCTGTTGAAGCCCAGTGTAAACAGCTTTTGTGAAAAACTCACCGGAGTTTATTTTTCCCATTAGTTCTGTGTACAATGATTGGTAATCTGGACTGTTACCGGTTCCGCCCGTTGGGGTGGTTACGGCAACATTAAGATCATCGGTAGGCGGCATTTTATTTTTCTCCTGTCTTATCGCGGTTCTGCGCTTGAGGTTCTTCTACATCAGTCGCAGATTGGTCGGAGGTGGCCTTTGTCTTGGCGGCCATTAGGTCTTTCTCTCGTTCTGCCTCCGCGTCGGCTTCGGCGTTGATCTCTTTTAGCTCTTCTTCTACATTGTCAACGTCCTGGAACATATCTAGCAAGTGGCGCCGCGAACCTAAATGGTTCTTTGATCGGATAGCCACCTCGTTCACAAGCGCCTCTCTGTCAACCGGAAGCATTGGCGCCCATTTCACAATCAACTTTTCTTTCAGGTCTTCTTCGGTAATTCCATTGATGCCCTTTACCTGGCAAATCTTTAGGATGATTTCTGCTAATGCGATCATTCCCACGGTCCAGTTGATACGCTCCAACTTAATGTGTGTAACCAACGGGAACATGCGAGTAGTAAGCGTCAGGGAGGACCTCTGTGACCCTTCGTCTTCACCATCTGCTACGGCGGGATGCCTTGCCTCTCGCCTGTAGATTGCTTCAAGTCGTTCTGTTATGGTCAACATGGGCGCAGACGTACTGTCGGTTCGCACTGCGAACAAATCCGGTTGCGTGTCGTTTGGCGATAGGCCAGCGGAAGCGCCAATGTCAATAGCAATGCGCCCATTTGGAAGTTCTACTTTCTTGATACCAGTTCGCACACCACGGACTGCCAACGTTCCGTGACTATCGTCTGAAACGGCATCGCCCAGATCGGCATATCGCAAATTCATCTCAAGGATAACGCCCTTGATGGTCTCTGTGATCATTGAATGACCCCAGAAACCAGAAGTACGAATATGTGGAATATAAACAAACGGGACAATACCAAATGGATTAGCGCCCTCTAGCGGAACGCCATCCATGGTCAGCGTCTTTTCGTTCACAGAAATCTTGTAAGTGTCTTTTGTCCAATGCTCGATGTAGTAATACTTTATGTTGGTATCTTGAGGATCTTCAACATAATAACCATAACTTTGAGCGTCTGATGCGTTTATCTCACGAACAAACCAGCACTCCCGTAAGCGCCACAGATTAGTACCATCTGGAATTCCATAAAATTCTGTTGGTTCTGGTGCAATCGCTTGTATTTTCTGTATTGGATCATTTGGCTTGAAAGTGACTCCCCACACACAACCACCGAGATATTGAGAGAGAACGGCATTGCTTGAGAAAAGTGCGCCACCGCCACCGCTAATCAGTGCGTCCGTAATGGCATCTACGATAATACTACTTCTTTTGCTATCGGTTTTTCGCAGTGCGAACTTTATAGGAACGCCACTATCCCTAATGCTTTCGATGGTATTTCCAAGTAAAACAGTTGCGTGACGCTCGCAGGAGTTCGGAATCGGATTGATCTTTAGCGGATACTTATCAATGGTGGTCCCAGATGTCTTGTCTTGGATTGTTTCTTGTAGCGGAACACTACCGTACCAGTCGCTTAACTCTAAGTAAGCCTCCTGCATAGTATTCCATTGGGTATATGGAAACCTAGGAATGCTCTGTAAAGTAAAAGGAGAGGTGGCGATTAATGATCCAAATAAGGTTTTTAGCATATTTTTAGACAAAAAAATAGCAGGCACAATGGCATATGTCTGCGTATCGTACGGGTATATTTCGTATATGTCTATGCGTACTTAAAAAGCATACTACTCTTTTTGAATCTCGTCAAGTATCTTAGATGCAATAAGTGTCAATTTGTCTGCATTTGAAGCGTCTTCGTAACTAATTCCGGTATATTCCTCAAGATCAACGATGTGTCCGCATTGTTCGCATTCCCATTCGGTGATCTGGCACGTAGGGGCATAATACACATCGTCATCGTGAAAACCGCATTCCGGACAGGTTATTTCAAGAAAAAAACGCTCTCCCATATTATCTCCCGTATCTTTTATCTCTTGTTGTAGAGCGACTAGCGTGTGTTCTTGGCGCGGTTGGTGGAACGAGCAACGGATCCACGAGACGAGTAAGGTAAACGCTGAACGCTTCCTGTACTTTTTGCGGCATCCTCTTCTTCGAGCGATGGATATAACGCGCGAGAAACATAACAGCCCATAGCCAAAGTCGCAACAAGGTCTTGTGGAATTTTTGCAGATTTAGAGTTATCCAAGATTGGGTCATAAGATTTGAACTGGGAGCCTATTCCAGTGGCAGTTATGGGCCAGAACCATAAATTTGCAGAGATGGCAAGCCTGGCGCTTACTAGATAACTATACTTCCCAGAACCAGAGAAGTCAAGTCCATTGATGCGTTCTACGGAATAGTTATTTCCAGTGACATATTGAACATTGAATAGTTCCGCAGAATACTTCTGGGTAGACGTTGAGTCTACGCCCACAAAGACAGGTTGATATATCTTCATAAACTCAAGTAGGTGGTTTACCCATGGCATAATTGAGCCGCCGCCATTGCCCCACCATAAAGCAGAAACAACATTAACTTTTGGCGCATTGGTAACGTCATGTACCATGATTACTGGCGCGTTCCTGCTTGGCGCCGCGCCTGTTCCGGGATCGGTGGTAATAATATAGGTGTGCATAGGGTCCCTGGGAAAACGATAATGCCAGTAGCCCATAGCAGGATGACTTTCTCCATGAAAACCCGGAACGCCCGCGGCAATTCCCTCTCGAAGTTGCGCTGCAAGACTTTCGCTTTCACAGGCTTCAACTACCGTTCTTGAGAAGTAACTACCACGTCCTTCTGGTCGCTTTCCGGTAAGATAAAAACCACGTTCTTCTTCTGGGATATTGCGTAGCTGTGTAGCAATTTGCTCGGGAGTGTTGTTTAGGTTCTGTTCCGAGTCTATTAGGAATACTGCCCAGTGTTCTGGGTCCGCCTTGGCGTTGTCAAATAAAGCCCAAAGCTGTGGATTGTCCAATGGATTCGAGATAATACTAAGCCTACCCATAAATGGGCGGCCAGATGCTGTAGCGCCAGTTCCGCGAGTGGTTAGGCGCATAATCAGCGTGGATAGGTCGTCAAAACGCCACGCCTCTTCAATATTGAACCAATCGCCACGCTGAGAGAATAGATTGCTTGCATCAGACAGCTCGCCCGCGGAATAGAAGTGCATTACAGAAGAAAACAGGATGTTTCCAACATAGAAATTGAAATTGATTTTAGGATGTGGACTAGACGGACTTCCCGATATAAGTTTCTCTAAACGGGTATTCTTGGCATATTTCAGGATTAGATCATACATAATCCTGGCTTGATCTAGGTCCTTGCCAATATTGTAGAACTCAAATTCCTGGGTAATGGTTGCGTGAAAGCAAGCACCAAGGCCCACGGCCAAGGTTTTGCCCGCGCTGATTCCGCAGATTGCCAGCACGCCCTCTTGCTTTGCCATAATAGCGTCAACTTGCCACTTTCCTTCTTCTGTGAAATTGTAATCAAACTGGAACGGCCTATCTTGTCCCTCTTTTTGTAACCAATATCTAGCCCACAGATTCGGATCACTCTCGCTGGCTTTCATAAGTTCTACTTCTGCCAATGAGAGTTTATATAGTTTCTCCAACTTTGCCATTATTTATTTAACTCCGCGGAAGTCCATACCATTTCGCGGATAGTATTTTCCAGAATTTCAATAAGTTGATCTGATATTTGAAAACGCTCTTTATTGATCCTCAAAGACTCAAAAATGTCTCCGTTTGCATGGCGTAAACTTGCGGCTTTCCAGTCTGCAAGCATTTCAATCAGGTCAAGCAAACTCATTCCGCTAATTCCATTAAACCAATGTTCGGGATGGTGAGAATTATTGTCGTAGTGATGTTGTAGTGCCGTTCCCATTTGTATTAAGAAACCACGATATTCATCACTTCCGTATGTTGACGCTTTTAACTTAGGAGTATATTCGTCATGCATACTCTTTTCTGGTTCTATTAATTTGCTCGCATCATGCGCCATTTGACGCAACATTAGATTTCCTCTAACTTCTTCGATTAATCCGCGAACGGTTTTTATGTGTGCCTTTATAGCATCTGTACTATCGTACATTTTTGACCTATTTTATGACCGCGGACGGTTCATAGACCGCATCATAGCAAGTTCTTGGTTCCAGTTGCGCTTGGCCCGTATTTCCATGATGTAATAGTCCATAAATGACTTTGGCAGAAAACTTGCCGGAGTATCTTCTGGAAGAGAACCAACAAGAGCAAGCGAAATGAGTTGATATTTCGGCAACGCCTCATCTTCATAGAACAACATTTTGAGTTTTGTTCCATTGGTAATACAACTAAGCGGCTGTATACCCTGGGCCTGGATACCAATTACGATTTCCAGATCATCAAGATCAATGACTTTTCGGCCCTCTTCCAGTTCTCGATATTTGGTTTGTACATGAAAATTATTGTCAAAGGTCATTCTTTTTCTCCGTGTTCGTTGATTTTTCCCAAGATGTGCGCCTTAGTCTCGGAGTATTTCTTCACCGGTTGCGGACGCAGACGAAAATTAGACGATGGTTTGTATTCTTCTTCATCATCTTCGTCTATGATACTTTTAGAAACTGGTTTATAGGAAGAGGTTGGCGAAACTCGTTTTTCTGCCTCAATAATCGACCTGTACTCTTTCGCAGATAGAGACAGACCATCAAGTACCCAACCGAGAACTTCTTCAACAAATACAAGCAGGGCCATGCCAAGCCAGCCAATAAGGCGATAGATCGGAACGTTGGAAGACAAGTCTGCAACAACGTTCTTTTCAAACCACAAAATGTTAGTGGCGCCATCGACAATCGCGCAGATAACAAACATAGAAATGGAAATATTGTTAGTAGTAAGCCACTTAGGAAAACCGTCTTGTAAGATACGGTTTGATCCAAAGCGCTTACGAAGATACAGCGCGGCGTTCTGCCCATATTGGAACAATAAACCAAGCAGAATTGGCAAATAAATACCAATCCACAAAGTTGGATCGGCCCAGGCCGCAAACGCCTGGATGGTTTGCGTTAATGATGCATAACTAAGTCCAAGCAGCGCCACGAGTACGACCATAAGCGCCAGGACATTGATTAGTGCAAGATATTTATGTTTTGAGATAACGTTTGATTCCACTTTTCTATTCTCCTATTTTTTTCTTGAAATTTTGTATGCCACTGTTTTGTGAAAAACACACCCAACCACCATCTTTAATCTTGGCCCACGAAAAACCGTCGATTTCTGGAATAATTTCTTCAAATTCGTATTGCGAACCATCAACGTGGGTATTGGCAATCATTCCAGAAGCCATGGACGGACCTTCTCTAACCGCTACCGAGCGTGTTGCGATATAAATATTCGCAATGGCATTCTCGGGTTGGGCTTTCTTTAGCGTTACCTCTTTGAGTACGGGCAGGTTCAGGTCGCGCAAGGAGAAGAATGACCAGAAAATGGTTTCCGGAACATATTCTTTATATTCGCCAAGCAAGTATGGCAGGTTGATCTTACTTTCGGTAGTAAGTGATACGATTAGTGGTTTTGGGTTTTTCAATTCGGTCTTGAATAACGAGAATATTTCTTCCAGTGGCGTTTTTTCGTCATTGATAATTGGAACCGGGAACAAATTGGGGGCAATTGCCAACAGTTCTTTGCATTTTTCTAGCCAGCAATAGTGCGAAGCCAATATGCCAACCCGAAGTTTCGGGTTCTTTTCCAGAAAAGCACCAATTAATCGCTTTTCTGTCTCAAGACTATCCGGGAAGTTGGTATCGGGTTCAATGTAGATTTCATCAAAACTTCCAAGAGACAAAACATTATCAACCAGTTTTGTGATCACTTTCTGGTCATTCTTTATAATTGCTCTTGGAAGAAATGGAGATATGGTGGATAGACCAAAGTTCGCACCGTCCTCAATAAGTATTTCCATCTTTTCCGTTCCGCGTCCATGGAACGGAAAATACAGAAGACCATGCGAAATTCCGGTTTCGGTAATTAGTTTGTGATTTCCGTCCCCTGTTGAAAATATGTCTCTTAGAAGAATTGCTAGTTTCATTTTTGTATACCTCTTATTTGCAGTTTACACCATATTTGCATTTACGTCTATGTATTGTTTTACAATCTTGATAAAGTTGGTAGGAGAAAATGGGTCTCCAATCATTCGTTCTCGCCAGGAGGAAACGTCTTCTCTTGGCTTGCAGGCAGATTGCATTGTGTCCCAAAGATTGCCAACCGCAGAATCAAGTGGATATTCCATAATGTCCCTATACTTATCCCACGACTTTACGTAATCGAAATTATCTTGTGAGTTTCCAATCCTTGGCGGGACATTCTCTGCCATCATTAGGGTTGGTTTTCCGCGGGCAATCGCAAGATAGGCATAAGTTTCTGTGCCAATTACCAAGTCCGCTGTATCTATTTCTTTAAAGGACTGATCTGGTAAACCAAGTACATACTTGACATTGGAAATCCTGTGTAGTCCACAACTGTCCAGTGAGCGAAGGTATCTAACCGTAATGTCAAAAGAGTGTGCTTTTTGTGCCTCCAAAAGACGATCCATTATTTTGTGATTAATCTCCTGGTTGACCGGAGCGTTCCAACCATTTGTATTTGCATGAATTGGAGCAAATGTTACTTTTCGTATTATTTTGGATACTGGCGCAAATTCTCTCTGGTCGCAGAACGACCAGCCAACAATGTGTACTGGTTTTGTAACTCCAATGCGATCTAGTACTTGTTTATGTCCTATAGACGGAACGAAAATAGCAGTCGTTTTGGGATGTGGATGACATTCTCTAAAATCATACCAAAGCGGCGGCCTTGCCGTGTGCCCAAACAGAAAAATTAGACAACTCTCGGGCATTTTATTAATTCTGTCTATTCGCCATTTTGTTACGTCGCTATCAAAAAGGGCAACCGTTGGATTTTGGGTATAGTCGGCTGGTTTCCAGCCAGCATTTCGCATGGCCTGTTCGTATGCCTGGCCCTTCTCTTGATGATCGCGAATAAAGAAAGTTGTCTTATCTGTCATTGCGCTTCCGTAGCGTCCAGATGAATTCCCACTCCTGCTTCGGGCCGGTAATACTTTCTATGATTTCAAGCCCGGCGTTCTGGAATATCTTTTCCCAAGTAGGGCGAAATAGATGCCATTCATATTGGCGATTTCGCGAAGCAAGTTGCCGAAACCCCTCTTCGTGAATACTGTTTCTGTAACTTATGCAGTTGGGGGCCTCTATGTAAAGAATGCCATTTGGCGACATAAACCTGCCAATTGCGGCTAGACTTGCTTTATGATCTATGTCTTCCGGGTCCAGATGTTCGATTACACCCAATAGAACAACTACATCAAAGGTATGTCCAAAGTCGGTATCTTCGATCAGACCACAACGAATATCTGCTTCCGGTACTTTCTTTTTGGCAAGTTCGCAGGCAACGGGAGAAAAGTCAAGTCCGGCATACCGCGCGGTTTTACCCCACCTATCTGCAAAGTAACGCAGTAAATGTCCGTTTCCGCACCCAAGATCCAGGATGTTCTCGATATTTTGGTGTGATCGCACGGCACTGAAACAAAATTCGTCTCGTTCGTCACCAGACCATTTTTCGGGGTCGGCAATATAATACTCGTTATATTTCTTGATCAGAGCGCTATTTGAAATATCCATGCAGTTTTATCCTTTGTTTTTAAAAGTCGGACAGTTTGCCAGTCATAATAATTTTTTCAACCGCGGCAATGGCGGCGGCTTCGTCTATCGCATTAACGGTATGCCCAAAGTTGTCAATAACAACCATGTTCCCATCTCCAAACATCCCTCCTTCCATAATCTGCGCAATCATGTTGCCATTCCTTGTGACAATCATATAATTCTCTGCCCCTTTTTTGTACCGGATCATATCTTCCATATTTTCTCCTTTTATTGTCTATTTTTCGCGGTGCGAACTTATTCTACGTTTGTTATAGTACCACTTATAACAGTTGGGTCAAAGGGGTGGACATCGCCACCGCGAATTATTGCGGCCTTACTCGCCTCTCTTGCGTATACGCCCGTAGTAGATACCTGGGCAAGCGCCGCAATTAGCAAGGGATTGGCCTCTATTGGCGCATCTAGTTTGAAAGTTTGCCCGGTTGTAAGCATGGTAATAAAATGGTTTCCGCTAATTGTTTTCATAGTAAACGCCGGGAATGTTCGGGTATTCTCGTCCATGTGAATAAGGCAAGCCTCTAGTTGCGCCCTGGCCACTCGCGCTTGTCCAAGTCCAATTACTGTCTCTTTCGTAACCCATCCGCCGCCAAGCGCAATAACACATAAGGCGATCCCGATAGAATAAACCACGAAATTAGCAACTTTCTTAATGGCAATGACCATGTGGTCGAATAAATCATTCCAACGGGCATCTTCGATTGCTTTCTGCTCTGCGGCTTTTTCATTCGCAGCGCGAACCTGTTCATCAAAAAGCGCCCGCTGATCGGTTTCTACAACTATTTGATAAGCTTTGGCCTCGTCCACGACTGCTTTGTTCCCACAGCCAACTAGAAAAAGCGCAAATAAAACAAAAGAATATATTTTTTTCATTTTAGTTTCTTCTCTGCAATATACCATGTTTTGGGGTTATTTGACGATTTTGGCATACGTCATGCAGACTGAAACACTTGGAACAATTGTTTTCACTATGGCCAACAGTTCGTCTATATTGCCACCACCAAAAGCCTCGTGGAACTCGCCACGGAATATCTCTATTCCCTTAAGTGGCTCTAGGTCTTTGAGGATCTCAAATTCTGCGCCTTCGCAATCCATAATCATTACTTTGGGCGGCTTGTCGAATTTACACATCTTTAGAGCATCTTTTAGTGTCTTTGATTTCACAATTGGACCAGCCTTGCTACCATAAATCCTATGCGCGCCCGAGTTCTTTGTCATGTGCATTCTAATGTCTCTGCCATCTCCAGTAATGGCAAAGTTAAAAACCTTGATTAGATCGCCAAGTCTATTCGTTTTGATATTTGCCATTAGTCTACTGTAGTTGAGCGGTGACGGTTCAAAGACGAATACCCTGGCGCCGTACTTCTTTGCCAGAGTCATACTTACTTCGCCAGTATGTCCGCCGATTTCTATTACGGTATCGCCTGGTTGCAGATTCCACGTATCGGGCCGGTACTCGGTCTGGATTTCGTCCATGATAAAATTTTCCTCCCACGAAGAATCGCAGAAAACTAGTCCGAGCGGATTATTCATAACATTTTGCATTATTGTCCTCGTGCTTTCTTTTTACCCATTCGATGAAGTATTATAGTGCTACTACTTTCGTATTTTTGGTTCCAAATTGGGTCAAGTAGTTTTACTTTTACGTCTGGACAATGGCACATAGTTCGGTGCCACGCCATTTGCTCGTCCCAGTCGCCAAATACTTGCCATTCTTGATACCATGTCTCAAAGAACATCTGCGTATTTTCATTAGTGCGAAAGAAGATTACGCCGGTATTTATAAACGGCATTCTCTTGTCGCCAATCATTGCCTGCGTTATCTCTCGCTCCATGATACTATTTTTGCTAATGGGAGGCGACAAAAGCGGATCTGCGAATATCTCGTCAACATACCACGGATCGCCGTTTTGCCTAACGTGATACGAAACACAAATATCGTGATCTTTCAGATAGTCAAATCCAGTTGTCAAGTCTTTCTTGACGGCTGTATCCGCATCAAGATACAGAGTTTTCTGAAATGGACTAAGATGGTAAAGAAACGGCTTTACTTTTCCGGCAAGAAACCCAAGTTCGCCGTCTTTGCGCCGCGGATTAAGTCCGTTCCATTCTATAAATGCGGTTCCGTTAACCTGTATATCGCCAACGGTGGCAATTGGAATGTTTATATTTAGTTTCTTTATAGAGGCGACGCTTTTGCCTGCCACCTCTTTTGCCTTTTCTCCAAAGGCCATATACAGAAAGCCCTTATCGTTCATTTTACATACTCCCGAACTATAGACAAGAACCTGTTTGCGTTAAACGTACTGCCAATATTTACTTTTTTCCACCGTTCTACGTTTGGGTCTTGTCGCACCGCAAACTGCATGATCATGTTGTCTGACATCCCATCAAGTTGGACAGGATAGTCTATCCATTTGTAGAGACTGTAGTGCTTAACGGTCATTCCGTCTTCTCGTGGCGGCTGTCCTTGTGATCCATAGAATATCGTTGGTTTTCCTCTGGCAACCGCTAAATGGGCTAGTGTTCCAGCAGATATTACTATATTATGCCTACCAATACTCGCAAGCGCATCTTTTGTTTTCAGATTGGCTTGCTCAAACGTCACATTTGGTATTTGTGGATCATACATGCCGCTTGCAGAAAACGTTTTGCCATATCTAATAGTTACTTTTTTGAATAGTGGCGCCAACTCAAATACTCGCTCAAGCGCTTTTCTGTTTAGTTCAAAACTTGCTGGAGAACGAAGAAAATCCTGTCCAGCAGGTCCCATTGTGTGCATTGGCGCAAATAGCAACGTCTTTTCCCGCATTGGTTTCCAATTGATTACTTCTCCACAAGAAAAGCCACACGGTTCTATTCTTGACCTATATCCATAAGAGATCATGGCGTTCTTGATCTCCCTGGTAAATACAAAGTTGCAACTTACTGGAAACTCTTTGTGAAAACCGTCCCAGAAGTACCAGGAATTTGCAGAATGTGGATAGACAAAAATCGGTCTATTTGTTTTCGCAAATTCATTTAGAATCGGCCTATAGTGATCTTGTTCCAAGTCATATAACAAAAAACTCGCCTCGTCTGGATCGACGGTTTTTCTATAGTTCGCATCAAGTAGTGCTTTTCTGAACGGACGCGACATATCCCTGCGTTCCAACACATAATATTTTCTTGTCATTTATAGCGACTCCGCCAATGCTTTTAGGTTTTTTAACAATCTGTTGTTTTTGCTTTCCAGCGGTTCGTCTTTTATGTCAACAAGGCGCCTTATCGAGCCAAGTCTGCTTTTTACATTCTCTAAATCGTCTGGATGAAAAATTACGCATTTTGGATTGCTGTTTGTTTCCTTAAGAAGATATATTGTGCCACGATCTGTATATTTATTTAATGCGTAATGTAGTGTCGGAAAAAGCAGATCGATTGCCTTTTGAAAACTATCGAGAGTCAGTTCTGTAGCCTCGTTTGAACATGCGGTGCAATATTGTGTCATTTTGCGATGTATCTCCGGCGATATGTCAGTATGTGCGATAATTGCACTTGGTATTCTCGCACCAAATGTCTTTTCCGTTGGTTGTCAACTTGTTCACAAGGCCGATCTTCTGACATTTAGGACATATTTTGTCAAGATACCAACAGGTTTTTGCTGAGTTCGCACTGCGAAGCGGATTAAATATCTTTTCTCTGCATTCCTCGCAAAGCGGAACAAAAATGCCTAAATTGCTTTGCTCCATTATGGCGTCTTTTTTGAAGATCGCTTTCTTGCAAACGGTGCAAATAACCGGAGAATGATCAATTAGAAATTGTACAAATTTATTAATCGGGTTCATTTTCGACAACCTCCACCAACATATTTTCTGCCATCGGAACCAACGCGAGTCTTTTGGCGGCATATTTTTTCTTAAGAGTTAGAGATATTTTATCACGGGTTTCTTGAGAAACAATTTTTCCTTTTTGTGCCCTAGATATCTTCAGGCGCGCCTCGAGTGATACGGTTTTGCCTTTTTGCGCCAATGACATCTTGGCGCGCGCTTCTTCGGAAGCGCGTTTTTCATTATGGTTTTTATTCCCAGTTAAAGCAAGAGACATTTTCATACAGGTTTCTTCCGAGTGATGTTTTCCAAGCATACCTCTTTTATGTCCTTTTAGCGCCCGCGATATTTTCTCGCGGGTTTCGACGGATACGTTTTTCCTTGCGAGAGACATTTTCTCGCGGGTTTCAAAAGACAAATGTTTTCCAATATTCGCAAGAGACATCTTTAAGCGAGATTCTTCTGTGTGTCTTGTTCCTAGTTTGCTATATGCTTTTTTGCAAATATTGTATTCTGGACAAACACTGTCTATATAATACTGTTCTCGTTCGACCAGTTGCTCTTTCTCGCATTCTTCGAGAATAGAAAACTCAAAATTTTCTTCACCATACTTATTCCAGGCAGATTGAAGATGACGACTATGGTGTTTTGTTCTTTTTAAGAGAGAAACATGCTCATTCCACCGTCTATCAATATTAATGGCAGATCCGATATATATTTTTTCGTTAATCACATTCCTTATTTGATAGATGCCTATAAGAATCATTTTTTGGTCTTATTCCGAGACAGCTCTTTGAGCAGAAGAGAAGTATCCATTCCCATATCTTTAAGCACATTGTAAATTGCCACTTCAAGAACGGACAGTTCTTCGTGGGTAATGTTGATTTGGCAATGATACTTTATCGCCTCTAGTATCTCGTGGATCACGGTAGATTCTTGTGATTGTACGTGCTGTTCTGGCGAAATAAGAATAATCTGGCTCATTGGATTCATTTGCCCAGAATTGTCGGTCCCGCCAAGTTTTTTGGCGGGAGAATAGATCAGTTCGTAGTCATAAGCCAATATCTTCATGTTTTATCTCCTTTGATTGTTGACACACAACATAGTCAATATATCACAAAATCCAGCCTTTTTGTACCAGAATACCCATTATCTCCATGGAGAATAATGCCCAAAACCTATACGCGACAACCTTCTCGTGTATAGATTTCCAAGAAAACCGATTTTCCGAAAAAGGGAGAGTTTTTATAAGGAGACTATTAAGAAGGGTATAGAGATGGTGCATGAACAGGGGGGGGGTCGCTTATATAGGACTCTTCTTTGTTCATCCCCCGTTCCCCCTTCCCCCCTCGGCTCGTGGCTTTTCGTGACGCCCCTGCCCCCCTCTCCCCCTACCCCAAGGAGGTAGCAATGTCTAAACGAAACGCTTGTATCTTGTTGGCCGTACTAATGCTCGCCCTCTCCTCCATTGCTTGCGACGATGGCGGGATTGTTGATAACGATTGCGCTACGTGTGGCGGTCCCGAAACTGGCGGCCAGGTTATGAATCCCGACAACGTTGTTCAGCAGGGATATAGCGCACTGGAAGTGGTATGGTGTAACGACCCGGGGTACAAGGACTACAACTCGTGGCACTGCAACGATGTTCGGAGCGGAAAATGACCATCCTTCCCGTTGATGTTGGCGCCGTTATCTTTGGCGTGATCATGTCCATCGTCATTCCCGCGGGCGTGATTGTAGACTCGGTCGTGTTCTAGCAAGTCCCAACTTCCAAGTAGTCCTCTCTCTACAAGAGGACTACTACAGTTGTGCGCTTGTACAACAAGGTACTGCCTAACCTATCTCAATAGGCACACACTAAGGAGGTTGCGATGCCTGCTTAGGCATAAGCCGCAAGTCTCTTACTTGCATAAAGGAGGTTACGATGTTCGCGCTTGGTTTGCTTGTTGGCCTAAGTATTGGTTTGGTTATCGGTGCCATTGGTTTGGTTGCAATGGTGCTGAAAGACGAACGCAATATGGACGAATCCATGAAGTCGCCCGTGGTACTTGATTGTATGGGCGAATATTGGTGTCAGTTGCATGAATGCTCTGCTTATGAGTGCGCGTGTGACTGGTCGCATCAAGACTACCTCGCAATGGTTCATTGCGAGGACTAGGCATGTGTGTTCTGCCTATAGGGGGAAAGGCAGAGCAGACCTGCTTAGGTCTAGTGCCGATAAGTCCTTACTCGCAAGAGAAGGCACAGGCAAAGGAGATGTACGATGGATACCAATACCAGTTTCATGCAGATCGTGCGCGAGGACGGCGTCCGTGACTTGGCCATGACTATTCGCGTCAAGTTCGGCCACGCCTTGGAGATGGAACGCCTGGGCAATGACGCCCAGGCCAGCATCTTCCTTGCTGAGGCCATTGAGGCCGAAGTCAAGGTCAAGGCCGAAACCAAGTAATAACAACACGGTCGCCATGCTGTCTACAAGGGTGGTAGTAGACAGCATTGGACTGTGCTTGTTGGTGTTAAGCACACAGGTACTGCCTAACCTATCTCAATAGGCACACACTAAGGAGGTTGCGATGCCTGTAGCACAGGTGTTCACATCCGTAAGTGCTGCTCTTCAAGCCGTCGAGAAGATGGCTGTCGGTCAGCGTATCGTAGTCATGGGCAGAAACGCCCATGTTGTCAACGGCATTGGTTGCAAGACTGTCCAGTATGATAAACAGTCTTTGTCCGCAACCGCGCGCCCTGTCGATGGGCGCGCGTTCAACCGCGTTAACAACGGACTTGTGTCCATGAAGGAGGCAGAATGACCGTTATGCAAGCCTGGCAATGGATTACCTCTAGGTGGTGTGCGACTACCTGGACACCCATTGACCCAGATGTCCGTACGATCCTGCGCCTACCCGCGCTTCTGGGCATGGCGCACGGCATGTTGGTTACAAGGGCTGGCGCGAATGGCTCACAAGAGTTCATTAAGCGCATAAACACGAGGTGAAGAATGTTTGCGATCTACGAACCGATCATGCGTTTACTTGTCTCGCTTATTGTGTTGGCTGGAAATGCCCGATGTCCCGGACATGGCAATCTGGACTACATGGTAAGGCGGGTACTGGCAGACGCCAAAAACCGTCTACAACAGCAAGCCTAAGTCGTTGCGTCTGTGCTTATCCGAACAGAGAGATAAGCACAGAACCGACCTGCTTAGGTCGCTACTCTGGTGCGGAGTTCGCACTGCGAAAAAAGGAGAGAAATGGCTACCCTTCGTATTCCCAAGTCCACAAATGGCGAGAAGTCGTTACTTCCTCGTCGCTCGACTCAATGGTTGCTAGACGCCATGGGCGAGATGTTCAATGACAACTGTACCGACGCCGAGATACTTGGCGTTACTCGTGTTCAGGTCATGCGCGGCCTGGCCACGGCAGGCGTTCCTAACGACGAGATCAGGGAAATCTGGCAGGGGCAGTTCGCGTTGAAGAGCGCCCAGGAGAGGTATGACCTACTCTCCTACTTCGTGTATGGCGAATAGGACTACCGGAGCCCTACGCACCGCCAACGATTTCACTATATAAGTCCTATATAGGGAAATGTAGGACTTATATCGTCCATCCAAAGAAAGGAGATAACCCTATGGCCCTTGATCGTGTAGTGTTCTGGTCGTTTGCCGCATTTGCGCTATTTGGCGCCATCGCTATCCTGTTGTTCGCCTAGACACAAGGAGTTCAAAATGTCTCAGAACCAAAAAACCGTAATCACGCTTGCCAATCTTGGAAGCGCCGTCGAGGTTCGCCTGGACCCCGAAATCGTCTTCGCCATTGCTACCGAGTTCAGTGATAACCCGCTTGTCCAGAAGTCTGACGAACTGGCGGCCCTGGAAGCGGAACTTGCCGTTGCGCAGGCTGGCGTTGACGGTTTTCGCACTGCGAACCAGAGGATAGGCGATCTTGCTATCCGGAAAGTTCACCTGGAACATGCCGCTCGCGCCATTCTGCTGGAAAAGAAAGGCGTCAAGAACATGGCGGAGTTGCCATTGGCAATCCGCGGCGTGGTTGAGAAATATCGCCAACAAATCCTCGCACTGGATACCACGTACCAGGATACTTGCAAAGAACTGGCAGAAATGCGCCAGAAACTTGAAATGTCCGAGTTCAATGCCCATTTGACCGCAAAGGTCAATATCGAAGCGGCGATCTCCGCCATCATCAAGGAGGCCAACGGTGGCTAAGAAGTCCGTATTACCCGTTTCAAACGGTGTCAATTCAATCATCAACAACGAGGAGACCAAAATGTCCAAGAAGAATTCCGCCAAATCCATCAATGCCATATCTGATCAGCCACTTGCCGCGCCGTTTACTTTTCAGCCCGCCAATGGTCGCAACGACCTGGCTCTGCTGCGCGTAGACGGCGACGAAGACAAGGCTCCGTTCTACATCGACGCGCCCGACCGTGTTCACGGTATTTGCAATGCCGCGACCCATGTCTGGGTTGGCACATATCCAGTGTTTGAACCCGGAAAGTTCTACTTCCGCATGTCCCGGGACGACGTCAAGAAAGAATTTGGTGTCGAAAGCATGGGCTATATCCGCGGTAGTGCAGAGTTGCAACAGGCTGTTACAGAGGGTAAGTATGCCCACACCAAGCCGATTGTTGAGGATGCCTGGTATCGCGTGTCCTGGAACGGTCATCGCTTCACCCTCAAGGTTGTTGAATGGCGCAATTACGAGAAGGAAGAACCCGAATGGATCACCTATGATCGGGATGCCCTACGCCTGCTGGACGGCCTGGACGATGTGTACAAAGCGGTTGCTGCCAAACGCGCCCTGCGTCTGTTCTTTGCCGAGTCCATTGAGTGGGCGCTGAAAGAGAAAGCCGCACAGGAACCGTTTGTTCGCAATAACGACCTGGTTGGCCTGAAAGAGCGCCTGAATACCCGCGTTCTCAAGACAAAGGCGTTCAAGGATTATGGCAACGTCAAGGCCATGATCAAGAAGGCGGACGAGGCCAAAGAGAAGGGCGAAGCTATCCCAAATTCCTTCAAGCGCATGGAAGTGGCACTGGCCCGGAAAGCTGGTATGGTTCGCACTGCGAACGGCGACGAAATCCCGGAAGATGCGCTGATCGGGAAAAACATCGTTCTGGTGCTTGGAACCACCGCCATTCCTGGTAAGCGCGCCGTGACCACGGAAAACTTTATGATCATCACCCGCGTGATTGCCCGCCAGGGCTACTCGGTTTCGATTGTAGAGTAACCATCAACAATAGCCCAGAGAGGAATATTGCCCATCCTCTCTGGGCGTTTTTGTAGTATGATACGAAAAAGGAGATTAAATATGACTAAAAGAGAATTACGCAAACTTGCCGAGAGTAAAGATATTGGCTTTATGGCGGCCAATGGAATATTTTTCTTCGTATTTCCGGGAGATTTTAAGGCACATGCGGCAACCAAAGAGATGATTGAACGGGTACGGGCGTTGCCAGACTTTGAGAAGCCTAAGGTGTCTCGGGCGCCAGAGAATGCAGTCTCTCTTGAAGGATTGTCCCAAGAAGAACGGGATGCCAAAGCACTTGATCTTATGGGCGCCGTTACCATTCCTGGGCTTGATAATTATCCCGTTGTAGAGGAACAATGAAACAGACATATCAACAGCGTTTTGGACATGATCGGGTTCGTAAAGCGAATAAGAATTCCAAGAAGTTTGCTCGACAACAAGGCGCTTTGGCAAGAATGCGAACAATGCTTGATGGCAATATTCGTTTATATGGCAATCTGGATAACTATTGGCAAAAGTATACCAAGTCTCAGATTGCTGTCCTTGAAGCAAAAGGAGTAAACTAATGACTTTGCAAACCTGGATGAATGAGTTTTATCCGGTTCCCGCTAGTGAGGTGTTGGAAAAAGACGCGCCGGCACACTCTTTACGGAAATGGAAGGGATTACTAAAAGAGAATTTAGAAAAACACGATTGCATCACCAATTTTAATGGCGACGTTTTAGGCCACGGTGGAAAAATTGAAATATCAGAAGCGACGTGTGCGCTGTGTCTGCTTTATCGGTTTGTCGGAAACCTTTGTTCTGCTTGTCCGCTTGCTGTTTCGCGTGGGCGCTCATGTTTTTTGCCCACATCCGATGAGGATTATTTTAGCCCATGGAGAGCATGGTTGTATGAGCGCAATCCGCTTCCAATGATTAATGTGCTTGAGAAGGCCATTAAGAACAAGGAGACAATATTATGAGCATTTGGCTTATTTATTTTGCGTGGGCTTGCGGTCTTTTTGCTGGTCTCTTTATGGGATTATCTACAGAACCAGATAAAATAACCGCGTGGGCGTTAGCGGCCTTAATATCTCTGTTTTTTATTGTTTTTCTAAATAAGAAAAGAATATCTCGGTGAACGCTGTTTTTTTCTTAATCCTCTTTGTGCTTGTTTTAGCATGGATAGTTTTTGGCCCATGGCCAGGAACTCTTCTTTAGCCCACAAATATCTTTATTAGTTGTCTGACTTCTGTAATATTGGAGAGCTATATGAACATTAATGATCGAAGAAGGATCGCCTGGTTGTTTGTAAAGCTTTATGCGATAATTTCGCTTTTGTTTATAATTGCCCTTGTGCTAAAGAGTTCGTAGTGCGAATTATGGCAACAGTATCTAAAATTCGCTGTTACTCTAAGAAAAGGGGCCATATTCGCAAAACAAGGAATGTGGCCCATACTTTGCGCTTCTGGAAGCGGTGGGCGCATAGAACCTATAGGCGTACTGCCAAAATAGCAATTCGTACCGGACAAGAGATTAACGAGAAGCCCAGGCTTACAGACTGGCAACTAGACTAAAGGAGACAAAATGAACATAAGACTCGGTAATTACACGCTTTTGATTACTTTGTCAGACAATACACTATCCTGGGAACAGCAGGTAATCCAAGAAGTTGAAAAAATGGGCAGGTTGTACCCAGAACATTACGGTACTTTTGGCGGAAGAAACATAAAAATCGCCCGTATAAAAGCGGTTTGTCAGCTTGCATCTATGTTCCCAGAAGATATTAGAGAGCATAGCGGTGTCCATAACCCCTTGTCTTTGATATTTTGTAAAGATTGGGTAGAAGACCATTGGCAAAACAATGGTTACGGCGATCCTGTCAAGTAATCTATATATCCCTTTTCTCTTGTTGATAATGAAAATCGGCCTCAACAAGAGAGAAGAAGGTAATATTCACGTATAAATCCAATATTACACATGGATGTCGTTGTGAAACTATGATAAGCAGAAATGTGAGTATGCCAGAAGAGACTTATAAGGTATATGAAGAACACTATGCTTTTTATCGCTCTGTTGGTTATCAAATCTGGTTTGCTGATATTGTTTCACTGGATAGCACAAAAACGCATCCGGAAAGTAATATTTATATCTAAAGGAAAATAACTATGTTCAACACAATCAAGAAGTTACTTGGGTTTGAATATGAAATTGACAGTAAGATATTCTGTAAGGCTTTAGTGCAATATCCATATAATTCAGATAGTTCTGGTGCTTACTTATCGCACATTACAGCAGTATGGGCTACTTGGAAAGGAAATAGGATTACGGTCCACATCAAAACACATTGTCCGGGTATTTTGATTGGGAAAGCAGGGAGGCAAATTAGTGAGATCAAAGAGCTTATGGAATACATGAGCAAAAACAAAGATCTAAGTATCGATATTCAAGAAGAAACTATGTTTAATGGGCTTTATTATTAGTCCATTGTCATTCAGGAGATTAAACAATGTTACAAGTACCTCAAACAACTCTGTTGCCCGGTCCATATCCACAGGAATCTGGTTGGTATTGGTTTTATGGTGATCCGTTCTATCCAGAAAGTCATCCAGAACGAAAGGTTGACAATTTGCACATGGTTAGAGTTCGCAAAATTGCCAATGGTTTTGCTTATATCGCAGACGGTAACCTTTTTGCAAACAAAGCGCCCGGACTTTGGTGTTCCGCTTTTGTTCCTACTGTTTCAGGCGATATTCGCAGTACAAACGTTGATGGTCATGATATCTAAAAACTACTCATAAATGTGCAATAAATCAAACAATAAGAGATAAAACAATAAACAAAAGACTTGAAAACAAAATTGCCAAATTGTTTTTTGACGATCAGCAATTATATCTTAAGGTAATGTCAAGATATTTTTTGCTTGTTGAGAATCAACGAAAAGAACTTGTTATAAAATGCAATAAATTGGCTTATGGTTGGGCTTGGGATATTGACAATAAAAAGTATAAGCCAGACCTGGAACACAGCGCTGATTACCTAAGAGCGCTTGCCGAAGAGTTGTACGGTACAGAATTTGGTGATCGGCTATTTGCCATTCTTGAGAAGAATAAAAGTGAATAGTTCGCAATGCGAACAAATTGCCTATTGACTTCTCTTGTGAAAAAATATATACTAAGGATATAGGAGAATAAAACATGATTGAAGAGTTTATAACCTTGGCTAATCCGTTTTCGTCTGAAAATATTTCCAGCCCACAAAAATGTTGGGTTTACATTGCAAGTCCCTATTCTATTGGTAATAAGCTAGAGAATGTTCTGGATCAGTTTCGGGCTTCTGATGAACTTTTACATTTGGGTTTTCATCCAGTTCCTCCGCTTTGGACCCACTTCTGGGACGAGGTAAGTCCCAAACGTTATGAAGCGTGGATGGAATATGATGAGCAAACTATCAAAAGATGTGATTGTCTACTTCGTTTACCAGGAGAAAGCGCTGGAGCAGATCAGGAAGTAGAATTTGCATTGAAGATTGGTGTTCCAGTCTTTTATTCTATTCAAGAGGTTGTAAACTATAGCTATCATGGTTAAAAGAGCAAAATGGTATGTTGATTTTATTCGTAAAGAACCTAATGAGCAAACAATGCTAAAGGTAGCGCGTTTACTTATAGACGAATGTAGCGAACTTATGAAAGCGCGCACCAAGAAAACCAATGTCGCTGCAATTGCCATTTTGGATGCACAAGATCAGAAATGGCGCCTTATATGCCAACGATTGCCAGAATTCAAATTGCGCACTAATGGTTTTAGAATAATGGTACTTGCTACATTTTCTAACTTGATACCATATTTGGCACACTGGAAAGAAGCACAGACAAAAGGAGAATAAAATGAGATGTGCTTATTGTGGAAGTAATAAACATACCATTAAGAATTGTCCAAAAACGTGGTCTGGATCAGTTAATCATTTCCACATGCGCTGTGCTTATTGTGGAGCGAAAGACCACGAAATTGAAGCTTGTTATAAAACATGGTCTGGTAATGCAGCGCGTGCACGGAACCCCAAAAGCGTTGCAGACCATTTCGTTCTTGATAAAGAAAAGAAATAGGAGAGATCATAATGGATACCATTGTCATACTCACAAAACAAGCAGTTGATACCATGGATCTGAAAGTACTGGATCTAAAAAACATTAAAGATCATGCTGATGCTATTGAAAAATGTAATGCAATTCTGCCACAACTTGAGGGCAAAGTGGCAATCTGGCTCGATCCCGAACCGCTCTATATTGGCATTGCTCTAATGATTACAACTTGGTTATTACACCAGGTTCGTAGTGCGAACTGGTTTGTAACACAAAAAGAAGTAGGATGGCCAATGAAAGACTTCTTTGATGCTGGAAATGATTATTTGAAAGGAGAGAATACTCAAGAAGTTTTAAGTCCGCTAGGCGCAATTAATATTAGTTGCTAGTTATGTCCTAATCACAAACTCTAATTATCTCTAAAGGAGATTTCAAATGGCTACTCACAAGCAAAATACGTCCCAGTACAAAGCATATTCAACCAAGCACAATCTGTCTCTGATCAAAGTTTGTACTGAACCTGCTTCAAGATTCTTAAATAATGGAACTCAAGTTGCGTCTTTCTCTACCGTGATGATCGATGCTTATCAGGTTGAGGGTCAACTACAGATGGTTAATGAGACCTGGGTCCGCATTTCCGCTTTTGGTAAACAGGCCGAATCCATTGCTCGTCTTCAAAAGGGCGAGTTTGTTCTTCTGGAACTCAGGGGTCATCCTATTATGGACACCTGGACTAAAGAAGATGGTACAACTGGCGTTTCTTTGACACAAAAGTTCAACGGTTTCCCACAACGCGTTACTTTGGTAAAGTCAGATACTGCCTCTGTAGTTGAACAGGAACATCAAATTACGGAAGATCTTGCTTCCGCCATGCCTGCCGAATCGGATATTCCGTTTTAGTGTTATTTCATGATACAATTCTTGGGAAGTAGAGAGATTCTACTTCCCAAGATAATACCATACAGGAGATACCATGGATTTTATGCGGTTTCAGGGTTTGTTCGATTAGTTTTGGTGTGATCTCTGCCATATTGACATATTATCATAAAGCAGTAAAATCGAGGTTAGGCTAATAGCCGTTAGTATATCAATATGTTAGCCCGCTCTGGCTGTTCAAATGGCAAAAGGAAAATATCATGTCTCAAACCGCAAGTGAAGTTTTCGAGCAAGCAATGGATGCCGAATTTACCGATGGTAATTTGGCGGAAGCAATCACCCTGTATGAAGCCGCCGCGCAGTTGTACATCGAGCAGGGTTCACCCGCAGACGCGGAAGTCTGTCAGCACATGGCAGAAATCGTAAACGAGAAAGCTGGCTAACGGCTTGCGTGAGCGGCTTTACGCCAGCACAGAACCTTGTAAATTTATGACGACGGCGGGCAAAATGCCTATGCCTTCAAATAGTCCGCTCCACGCTTTGTTGGGCGTATACTTGGCAAAAAAGGAGCGTGAAAAAATGAAATGTGCGATATGCGGTGACGAAGTTGATACAGAAAATCCGTTTATGACAGGCGGGGTTTATGGGAAAAACCCAATCACCTGGCGCATGGCATGGATGCACGGATATTGTCTGGAAAACGCAATTGACGATACAAAAACTCAACCCGCGAAATCTATCCAGTTTGAAAATCGCCACGATGAATATGTTTTCGCCGTCCAGTAAAACGCCCAACAATGCGTGCACTGGACAATTGGCGGGCGCGGGCAAAGCGGACGGTGAATCTACACCCTCCGCCAATTGCCAGTAACGCTTGCCGTTAGGCTTCTTACTTATGTCAGCAAAAATACTCGAAGGCAATGTCCTTGAAACCCTGAAAGACCTGCCTGCCTGCTCGGTTCAGTGCGTGGTAACTAGCCCGCCTTACTACGGCTTGCGCGATTATGGCGTTGAAGGGCAAATAGGTTTAGAGCCTTCCCCCGAAGCCTATGTTGAACAACTTGTAAAAGTTTTCCGTGAAGTGTGGCGAGTACTAAAAGATGATGGTACTTTGTGGCTCAATCTTGGTGATAGTTATTGGGGCGGCAAAGGTCAATCATCACAGGCTTGATCTACCGAACACCAAGACCGCAACACCTTACAAAAGGCACAGCATCAAATAACTGGCAAAGGTGAAACACGTCCCACAGATGGCAAGCATCCAGTTATCAAAGCCAAAGACCTTATCGGCATCCCCTGGATGGTCGCCTTTGCTTTACGGGCTGATGGTTGGTATCTGCGCTCCGAGATAATTTGGGCAAAGCCTAATCCTATGCCTGAGAGCATGAAGGATAGACCAACAAAAAGCCATGAGCAAATATTTCTTTTCTCAAAGTCGCCTGATTATTTCTATAACTACGAAGCGATTTTAGAGCCTGCAAATTATGACGGGCGAAAAGATACCGTAATGAAAGGCAGTAAGAAATATAAAGATGGTTCTTATCTTGCGAACGGAAACGCAAACAGCCTATCGGTCAAAGGGTGTGAGCGTTGGCGTTTCAAGAATTTACAGGAAGATGGTCAGCAACCCAACACAATCCACGAAAGACGCGCCGCAGGCTTGAAAGATGAAGTCTATGCCGTCAGAAATAAAAGGGATGTTTGGACAGTCAGCACAAAATCTTATAGTGGCGCACATTTCGCCACATTCCCAACAGAATTGATTGAGCCTTGCATTTTAGCAGGCACAAAGGAAGGTGATACCGTGCTTGATCCGTTCAATGGTTCAGGCACAACAGGCGAAGTATCCATCAAACATCATAGGCTTTATGTCGGTTGTGAGTTGAATCCGAAGTATGTAAAACTCACACACCGCAGGCTGTCCCAAGTCCAACCCGTCTTAATGCAAGAACGAAGCCTAACACCGCTTGCACTGAACGGGGCTAAGGCTCCCGATTTCCAGCATTCATTCCCTGCTGATGTACTGGTAGGCGAAGGCGCATTGCCTAAGCCGCCCCGCCAGTAAAGCGAACCGTTAGCCAGCCCTTTTGCTGGCGGAAAGGTCTCTTATGTCACAAAGCGATTTTTATTCGGGTTTTGTGCCGCCCGAAGATTGGCTTCCTGGTAGCCCAAAACGGGATGTTCCTGTTCCGCAAGGCTCGCCCGCGTGGCCGTTCGGATGGAATCAAGAGCGAGTAGACAGAGCAAATGCTTGGGAAAACATAAAACTATTTCTGATTCTCGGTTTTGTTTTCGTTCTTGTAATTGCCTGTCCATCATTGCTGTGGATGGCTGGCTAACCTTGCGTGGTGTCGGCCAGGTGGTGGGTTTCGCGGCGCGGACAGTTTTTCCAACCCCGCCACCACCTGCTGCACACGCTAGACATTAGACTCCTTCGTGAGGAAAATAAAATGAACGAAAATGAATGGATTAAGCAAGCAGAAGAATATGAACGCATGGCACAAAAAGCATACGATGAAGGTGATGAAGTCGCTGGTGAATTGTGGGAACGTAAAGCACAATCATGTCGCTATGCCGCTTGTAATGCTCCCGTTGAAAGTGGCGGGGTCTAACAATATGTTCGGCGGCACGTCCGCAAAGGGAGTTTTATGAATGCTCTAAAACTAGCAATCCTGTTTCACGAAACGTATGAGCGTCTCGCTTCATCGTTTGGTTACGAGACAAGAGACGATACTAAAAAGTTTGACGAGACTTCTAAAAATGGTAGGCTCATGGTGGCTGTGTGTGGCGAAATTTTGGCGCACCTAACACGGCGTTCGCCTGACCAGAAGCGGGCTGGCCGAAAATCCAAGCGTTTATCTGCTCCCGCCGCTTCTGGCAGGTAACGCAAACCGTTAGCCCCCTATTTTATAAAGGAGTAAGCCATGCCTGAATATCCTAAAAAACAAAAATACGAATCCCACAAATTGCATGCTTCACAAACGATAGATGTATCCTTTATTTGTTTGCGTGCTGGTGAATTTGTCCATATTGACGCAAACGGTAAAGCGGTTGAAATCAAAATGGACAACGAAGGAAACGTTGGAGTCTGTGTATCAGAAGGCGTGGTAGTTGCTACGTTTGCTGAAATATACGGGGGCCAACATTATATTGGGCTTCTGAGCAGAGGTGAATGATGGCAGAAAAACAAATCGTTTGTGATAGTTGCGATGAACAATGGGAGAGGTCATTCTTCTGTGAAATCTGTTCGCATGGTGGTCATCACGAAATGCGAGAAGTCCCAAATATTATGTGGGATGGATTGCCCGGTGAAGAGTATTACTGGGAAGAAGAATGGATTGATAACGGTGATATTTGCATGAATTGTTGCAATGGCCATCCATGAAGCCCAACAAAACATGTACCTGACGTGGTGGAGTCTACGGCTTCGGTCGGCATTTTCCCGCCTCAGAAGTATCAGCATCAGAAGCGGATTCTACTCCTGCCATCATGCGGGTAATGTAAGCCGTTCTATTGTAATAAATTGTTAGCTATCTATTGTTTTTCCCTCAATGATTTCTGTTTGATCTTCTTGTTCTATAGTAACTATGCGTTTCGTTTCTACCATTGTGAGTTTTGCCCCTTTAACGGTTGCTAGAATTTCCATTGCTTTTGCGTCATTGGTTTTGTCCGATGGCTTTTCGTCCACCGGTTCTTTAATAACAGGATAGATAAAGTCCATGGTCTTTCCTAAATGCGCATCTATTTTGAGAAGGCTTGCAATATACTTATCTCGATCAAGTATACCAGCAGAAAGAGACGTTCGTATTTCTTCCGCTTCGTTTAAAAGTGTTTCAACATTCTTGCGTCTACTTTCTGTAATTCCGTCAATCAAAGACGAAAAAGAAGTACGGATTGCAGATTGAATAGTACGAATTAACTCAGGAGATTGCGCAACATATCTATCGAAAGTCCAGAGATCAATGCCTACCTCTGCGCAAGCATCCTTCTTATTCTTACCCGAGAATAGGAGATCCATAACTTTCAAGATTTTTTCTTCCCGGACAACTTCTGTAATTGCATTTGTTTTTGTCATTTTGGTATTATAATCTAAAAATGTTCGCAATGCGAACCTAGGAGACAAAATGAAAGAATATATTCTTAGAACCACTGGCGGCGAGGCTGCATGTTTTTTGTCAAAAGAACACGCAGATAGACTAAAACAAATTGTTAATGGTAAATACATTGAAAAAACATTTTTCCAAACCGGAAAACAAACAGTTTTCGTTTTTAAAGTTAACATGGTTTGGAAATTAGTAATCGGCATCGAAATTCCTATCTATAAAGAATACTATATCCAAGAGGTCCAAGAGAGCGATCTATGAAACTACACTATTTTGATAAAATCTATAACTTTGTAGAGATTTTCGATACTGAAACCGGATTTCATTACACTTCTGGTATTTTGACCGAAAGCGGTAAAGATAGTGGCGTTGATCCATTAATGCGTTCTTGGCCTGCACTTATGGACATAGGAATTATGGGTGGTTGTTCATCTTCTAAAGTTTGTCAAGTTGGTTGTTATCAACAAGGAAAGAATACGCCAAAGGGTCATATGTCAGTTGATCTTTTCCGCAAAATCATTGACGAAGCTGCGGGAAAGACTTTTTCTGTAGCCCTGGGTGGTTTTGGCAATCCAAATGAACATCCAAACTTTCTTGAGATTATTCGCTATGCCAGAATGAAGAATATTGCTCCGTCTTATACTACTGCCGGGACCAATCTAACAGACGCACAAGTACAGGTTACTAAACATTATTGTGGTGCTGTGGCAGTTTCGTGGCACGATCAACCATATACCTATGGCGCAATTGAGCGTTTTGTGAATGCCGGTTGTATTACTAATATTCATTTTGTGGTAGGGAATAACACAATTGATGAAGCTATTAGACGTCTAGAAGAAAACGATTTTCCCAAGGGTATCTACGCTGTTATCTTCTTACTGTATAAGCCTGTTGGCAAGGGAATGCCAGAAAACCGTCTTAGGGTCACAGATCCGCGTATTCGTAGATTTTATGAACTGATTGAAGCGGAGCATCCCTTTAAGTGCGGTTTAGATAGTTGCCATATTCCTGGAGTTATGAACTTTACCAAGAACGTCGCTATAGAAAGCATTGTGCCGTGTGACGCCGCAAGATTTTCAATGTATATAACACCAGATGGTTTTGCGTTACCGTGTTCATTTGATACCAACAATCGCCAGTATGCTGTTGACATTAAGGAAATCGGTATTCAGGGCGCCTGGGAAAGCGAGGCTTTTGAGAAATTTAGAAATCATTATAAAACTAGTTGTTCGCACTGCGAAATAAGTAAACGTCTTAACTGCCTTGGCGGATGTGGCCTAATGGCAGAACAAATCAATCTTTGTAAAGATTATTCTAAAGGAGAATAAAATGAAAATTCATATGTCTTTTGTAACAAATAGCAGCTCATCTTCATTTATCATTATTGGTACAAATAAACACAACGAGAAGTTTGTAGAAGACAGAGACATCAAAAGTGAACTTTTCTCTGAATTTGAACTTGTTTTCACGCATGAAGGTGATGATAACGGCACGGTTTCTATTAGTAATGTCACAAAGCTTCTCTCTGAAATGACAATCCCGCAAGCCAAGCAATACTTTGTTAAAAAAGCCAGAGAGCATGGAATTGATATTGATGTAAAAGATGTAACATTTGACTATGGAGGTTACTATAATGGCTAAGATCCGTTTATCTTTTGTAACGAACAGTTCTTCTTCGAGTTTTATTCTTGCTATTAAAAACGATATTACTCGTGAAGAACTTGAAGAAATTGTAGCCAAGAGGATAAAAGATACCCAATTTTCTTCTGAATTTGATTACTATGATGTTGAAACAGAAGAAGAGGCTATTGACAAAATTGTATCTTCGCTATTAGAGGATCTCAAATGTGCCATGGCGCTTGATAACTGGAAGGTACTTGGCGGAGATTGCTCAAATGAAAGCGAAGATATTTTCAATGGCTTTATATATCAATGTGGTTTTGAAAACACAGAGAAAATCAAAAATAAGTTTTTTGACTAGGAGATAAAAATGTGCAAAATTCATTCATCGTTCATTACGAATAGTAGTAGTTCTAGTTTTGTTATTATTGGAAGAAAGAAATTACAAGATATTGCCTTTCAAGAAAGTATTCTTGTTGCAGGAAGCGAACTTGGAAAAATCGAATTTGGATGGGGACCAGAAACAATTCGAGATTGGGGAAGTCGTGTTAATTTTGCCTATCTGCAAACCCTATATCTTGGAGAAAATGGAAAGCAAAAACTTGAAATGCTCGAAAAGATTCTCCGAGAATGTCTTAAAGTAAAAGAAATCACCTGGAAACTCACTATGGATGAAGGATATATTGATCATCAGTCGTCTGCGATTGAAGGAGAAAATCTTGAAATTTTTGAAAGTGAAGAACTCTTAAGGCAATTTCTGTTCGCGGAAGATTCTAAAATTGTTTTAAATAACGATAACTACTAAGCCATAAGGAGAAAATATCATGGCCAACTATAACAAAGCAATTGAACAACTGGTTCGTACTTCTTGGGAAACTCACGCTTTGCAAGGATTTTGGAAGAAAGCTAATTTTGAAAAGACCGATCATGGTTGTTCGTTTATGCTTTATGAACGCGTAGAACTTGAAAAACCTTATTATTTTATTGCCCACGAATGGTTAAAAAAGCATGTTGATCCTGCTGGTATCTATACCAAGAAGCGCTCAGAGAAACTTTTTGCGCCACTTGCGGCAATGTTACAACAATCTCCATGGAGTGAAAACGATCTCAGGATTGGACAAAAAGTCTGGTTACTGCCTATTCGAGAAATATCAACAAAGTATCGCCGCGGAGAGATTGGCGAGATTGATATGCTCGAGAGTGACAGCATTGTTGATTTGATAAATTGTGCCGAAGAATATGGATATAGCGATTCGTACGGTTCTTGCTATTCTTTGGAAATTGTCATTGTGAAAGATGCTGACGGAAATTGGCACCCATTTGAGGCAAAAAAGGAAGCAACAAAAGATGAATAAGCAACCCTGGTATGTTCGTTTGACTATTACCGAATTTGAAAGTTCTACTGCGAATACTTCTCAGTCTCTTGCTTTTATGAAGGAAGCCAAAAAATGGCTAAAAGACTTTTGTGTAAATCGTAGATATACAAATTTCAAGTTCGGCATTGGTCACTTTTACTTCTCTGCTTTCTTCAAGGTTAGAGAACAGTGGTGGTATGTATCCAGCGGAGATTTACGTTGGTCATTTGGGACTATGCTGGTTCGTACTGCGAACTCGGACAAAGACTATACCGGCGGACGCAATCAGTCCGTGTATTATAACGAGAACTTTGAAGCCAATCTCTATAAAATTGTAAAAGGAGACTAGAATGGCGGCTAGTATTCTTACTATCTTTCAAGATATGATCTATCGTCCGGATGAAGCAAATTTCAAACATGCTCTTTCCTTCGCGCCAGGATGTGATAATTTAGAGGACCAAGATTGGCAAATGCTTGAAAGACTTGAGGGAGATCGTCTTTTTCAGAAGATTGCTGATCTGTATCCAAAGTATTATCGTTTTTGGCGCTTGTATAAGAAACCTGGAACCGCTGAGGAATGGCAAGAAGTAAAGTGGAAAAACTATATGTACGATATGAATGTAATGGCTGAAATTTTTGGCGAAGCACAAAAAGAAATATTAAAAGGAGACTAAGCCATGAATGTACTAAAAGAAATCCAAAAGTTACTGAACTATCTATATAATGACGAGAAGAAAAGTTGGGAAGAAGAGAATTGTCCAAAAGATCATACTTTCTTAACTGTGCAGAAAGTTTGGGCTTTTGTAAATAAACCGTATCAAGTTATCGCTTTTCATAAGCGCGGAGTGTTCGAGCAGGCATTTAGCGATGATCTAAATATGCTTATGTTGGACATGGATAACATTGAAGATAATCTTTGTCCTAAGTGTCGTGACCCGCTTGTTGATTATAAATGCAAGTTCTGTCAAATTGATTGGTCCAACTGGTCATATCAACAAATTGTAAACAAATTAAACTCGTAATTTTCACCAAAATAGCACTTTTCACCATTTGGTGAAAATAGGAGAAACAGAATGATACAAGAACCTAAACTCATTATGCTTGACCTAATAGCACTATCTGTTTGCGAAACAGTTGCAGAATTTATTCAACACTGGTATAGCGAGGAGCAAAAAGCACAACATTTTGAGGATTTATTCCGCGCCGAACTTGGTGGCTGGCTCGGGATTGCTACTTTCCATATTGAAATATGCGTTTATCTGGAACAGACAGTATTTAATGCTGGTGGCTGGAAAGAAATAACTACGGTTTTTGACGAGTTAATTGGTTCTGTGATTACCTTTATCTTTAATGCTATGTCGTCTAGCGCCAATACAGATACTCTAAAAAGACGAACAGAAGATTATATTCAACAACTAATCAAAAAGGAGATAGAATGAGTGGCATTCCAGAAGAACAAGATCATTTACCACACGATAAAGACTGTAAAGATCGAGAGAATTGTAATTGCGATCATGTTATTTGTGGAGATTGTTGTTGGGAATGCAATCCTCCTAAAATTGGTAAATGTGTTGAATGTGGCCTAGAGCGCGAACTTGACAAGATTGACTATTGCGCTGATTGTACTAGATTGATAGAAAGAGAGCGCGAAACGGGACGCTGTGGACATTGTGGGCGATTACTTTTAGAATGTAATTGTGACTAAAAGTTTGCACTGCGAAAAACTGCTTATTGACAATTTCCCATAAAGAGATAAAATTGTCTTGAGATTGCAATGTTCCAAAACACTAAAACAATTCATATTTTTGCCTATTCTCTCTTGTAAAACAAGAGGAGTTTTGTCGTAGAGGAGAGTAATACGTGACGCTACCTAAGTGGATTTTAAATCCTGACGATCCAAAGGCCGTTGATTGGGCGGTAGCAGATCTAACGGCTTATTTCCATACCAAGATTATGGATGAGATCAATGAGATTGCCAAGAAAGAAGGACGTCCGGTAAAAGAGATCAAAGATCTAACTAAACCCGAGAAGATGCGAATGCTCGCTCAGGCTATGCTTAGGGCAACTACGCAAGCGGGAAAGAACTCAGAACTGATTGAGCGAGCCTTCAAGCGAATTGCTTATAAAGCTATGCGATTACAGGCACACTACGAAGATAACGAAAGCACGTTCGAGGAATTTCTCGTAAACCGCTTGGGAGAAGTTCGCACTAAGGGCAGTTTATCGGAAGTTAGATTTATGTTGGAATTATTGGCCACGTTTGAAGATGCTGGAAACGTAGAATTCGTAGATAATCTCTTCAAAAGTGGAAAAAACTTTGCCAAATTTACTAAGGCAATTCCATACTTGCGAGAAAAACATAATGCCGTTGTTGTGATACAAGAACGTTCCAAAATCTTTCTTTCTGATCTAACAAAAGAGTTGTCTGTTCTTTCCCACGAAAAGAATAAAGCTAGTAAAGAAGAAGTTCCCGAAATTGAGAAGAAAATTGAGAAAAAGACTAAGGAACTTGAGAAAGATAAAAAAGAACACGAGAAAGCGCTAGGTGGTTTACAGAAAGAACTCGCGGATAGTCTATTTACCGCCGTAAGTCTTACCCACAATCCGCGCATTGACGCTACTGGACCCCAGGGAATATCTAGGTTACTTCACCAGGGAATAAAAGTAAACGAAAAAGGAGAACTTGAGAAGGTTCCAGAAGAATTATTGCCACTTACGCTAGTGGGCAAGCTTACTATTGAGAAAGTGTATGTCAATAACCATGTGGCTTTTGTCATTTCGGCACCTATGGACTTAGAGCGCGAAGTAGAAAGAGCAGTACGGAAATTTTCTGATATTCAGGTTACAGACGTAAAAGTTGTAATAAATTCTTTGATACGTGAGAGCAAAACGGAGAAATACTATAATGTGCAAAACTCAAGTTCGTCTGAATGATATTACCCTTGTTACCGAAATCAATGGAGTTATTTTAGAGATTGCTTTTTTCGTGAACTATCCGTGGAAAAATGGTGTAGTTTATGTCAAAGATGCAGAAGAAAAGACCTTCCGTAGCGATCTAGCGCTTGTTTTAGAGGAGAAAAATGTTAGAGAGTATGTACTAGGCACTCATTTTGGTATTTCAACAAGTAATTACCACGATCTTACTAATAGAGAATTTGATTGGATCAAAGAAATGGTTGCTTTCTATGAAAGGAAACCAAATATTATTTTTAATATAGACATGCTTTTTCCAAGCCAGGAGACAAAATGTCACAAATAATTGATCCTTTTATTTATATTGCAAAGTTAGTCGGTGCAGAATGGGAAATAAATGCTGGTTGTTTTTATGAAGAGAAATGTTATTATCTGATTGCCCAGGGCCACGGGCAAAGACTATTTGGTAAAGGTAATGATCTAATCCATGCTTTTATTGATATGAAAGAGAAGATCGAGGCTTGGAAACACGAACAAGAAGAACTTGATTATAAAGACGAACAAGATACTCGGGAATCGTTGCTTGTTGGAATGCATCCATAGGAGGAAAAATGAATGATGTTTTTAGCAACCTTATAGAAATGGCAAGAACTGGCGATACTTATAAAGCAGCGCAGTCTTATTCTGTTCTTATGAACTTGCCCATACAGGAATGTCTAGAAACGATGAACAATATTCGTAAAACATTCCAAAAAGTTCGTATTGCAAATAAAGACGAGCAATTAGACAATTCAGATCAACAGGAGATAAACGATGGAAATTAAAGAATTACAAAAAGAATAGGAGGCTAGAATGAACGAAGCATCTGTACGATTGGCTTTACACCACGCCTTGCAATGGAGAGGATACTGGCCTAAACACGATAGCGATGGACGCAAATACCCTGTACCATGCGTAAAGTGTCATCGCGTGAATTGGCTTATGGTAACGCCAGAGATCAAAGGTTTGCCAGACACCAATGGTCGTCATCCGCGGTTTCCTTCTCCACTGATTGAAGTCAAGGCGGTAAAAGCCACCGAACGATCCTTTGCTTTCAATTCTATTACTCCCGAACAAAGAGAGTATTTGTCTGCCTGGGCAAAAGAAGGTGGCGGTAGTTATCTTTGTCTAGGTAAGATTGTGCCTATGGGAAGCAAAGAAAAGATACGCCAAATTTTAGTTATCCCTTGGTTGGAATGGCTAAAAATTGAGGATAATTATGACAAAAGTATTCCCTGGGATTATGCTCTTTACGAAAAGCAACCATCTCTACCACGGCAAAGCGATTTTATGAGTTTGGTATTCTCATGGTGGCATTTAGTTCGCACTGCGAACGAATGGCATTTTCCTGACGATCATCCGCTTTCGGTTATACCTGAAATCGAAACGCCGTTTTTCAAGAAAGGCAAATTATGACTAGTGGAATTTATCAAATAAAGAATAAGGTAAACAATAAGATATATATTGGCCAAGCCATCAACTTAAGTAAAAGAAAAGCCGAACATTGGAGTTGCCTGCGAGGTAAATACCATTACAATTCTCATCTACAGCGTGCCTGGGATAAATACGGCGAAGAAAATTTTAGATTTATAATATTGCTTTGTTGCGAATCGGCAGAATTGTCTTATTATGAACAAGTGTTGGTAAATTTATTAAATCCGAAATATAATATTCAAAAAGAGTGTACAACTAGTCCGTTAGGAACAAAACTTTCCAAAGAACACAAGGCAAAAATCTCAAAAAGCCTTAAGGGAATTAAGCGCTCTCAACAAACTAGAGAAAAAATTTCAAGATGTCGTAAAGGAATAATATTTTCAGATGAACATAAGAGGCACTTACGTGAAAATCATGTCGGTAATTTAGGTAAGCATTGTTCTGAAGAAACAATACAAAAAATGGCCCTTGCTCAGAAAGGCGACAAGAATCACATGTTTGGTAAACATATTTCCGAGGAGCATAAACAAAAAATATCAATGTCTAACAAAGGTAACAAAAGGTTACTGGGATATAAACAATCGGATGAACACAGAAGACATATATCAGAATCTATGTTAGCGAGACAAAATGAAACCAGAACCCAAGAAGATACATAGAGCAAGGCGATCCGTAGAAGACCGATTGGAAAATATTGTTTATTCAGAAGCGCTTGTTGAATTTATGACGGTTGGACACGATGTGGTTCTGCCTAAACAATTGCTTTTTCAACTTCTAAAACGCGCCTATGATATGGGCAAACGAGATACATTAAACAAACAAGGAGACATAAAATGACTAAGGTATATAATGTTGGCGATATGGTTTGGGTTGCGAATTTTAGAAGCGAAGAGATAAAAGTTCCGTGTCCGGTTTGCTATGGAAATAAACACGTTGTTGTTGTTTTAGGAAATGGCGAAAAGGTTGAAGTAGAATGCGACTATTGCGGACATGGATTTGAAGGACTGCGTGGTTATGTTGTCGAGTATCAATATCTTCCAAGCGTTGAATACATTTCGATTACAGGCAAAGAAGTAAAAAAAACGCAAAAAGGTATTGAGATTGAATATAATCATCTTCTTTCTGGTGAATATGGTCATAGTTATAGCAGTATGCGCTTAAAGGATATTTTTGATACAGAAGAAGAAGCGCATCAATTTGCCATAGAAAAAGCAGAGAAATACCAATCGGAACAAGACAACAAAATCAAATATAAAAACGAGAAAAGTTATACCTGGAATGCTGGTTATCATATGCGAGAAGCAAAATCAAAACAGCACGATGCCGAATATCATCTTAAAAAAGCACAACTTTGTAAACAGAAATCTAAGTCTGATCAACCTTAATCCATAAACCAAACCATATATCATAAGGAGATATACAATGAGTGACAATATTTACGGCCAAAATATTTATAGTCATAAGGAAGAAATGTGGCACAAGAAGGGGACTGTTGGACAAGACGACGAACGCGCGGAAGAAGTTTATGGTCGCATGACTCCAGTTATCTTTGAACAACGTCCGTTTTCAATTACCCTGGGTGGACAAAGTGTTGAAAGTGGCGATCTTGGTATTGTTCGTACTTCTGATACCGAAGTCCTGGTTGGTATCACTAAGGGTCGTTACAATCTTACTCAACCATTAACCTATTGCCAGATGTTTGATGCTAACGTTCAACAACCCGTAGAAACACTTGGGTTTTTGGGGACTAAAGCAGACAAGATGTTTTTGACTTGGAAATTGCCAAAGATTGATGTTCATGGTGATAAAGTTGAAAACTTTGGCTTCATCGCCACAGGTTTTGATGGGCGATTTGGTGAACATCTGTTTGTTACCCATGTTCGGGTAGTTTGTAATAATACCTGGAATGCGGCAATTGGTGACGGCAAGTCTGCTTTGTATAACGGAAAGCATAGCGATACCAACCATGAGCGCAACTTGGCTTTATGGATGGAGTTTGTTCAACGTGATGCCGAAGAACACGTAATGATTTATCAGAAGTTGTTCCGCAAACTTGAAGAAGTTTCTGTTTCAAAAGATAACGCTCGCACTATCTTCGAGAATGTTTATCCCTATACTGGCGATGGAATGACTTATGGCCCACAGGTGCTTATTGACGAGGGCGCCAAGCGCGACCAAGAATTCAATATGAAGCAGGGAGAAAGTCGCAACTTGGCCATGGAATTATTCTGTGGTAAAGGAACTGAGATTAACACTACTGCTTGGGGTGTTTTCAATGCCGTTACCGAAGCAGAAAATCACTGCAAGAAATCTAAGAAAGATACGACTGCCAGCATTTTACTAGGCAGCAGGGCAGCAATCATGGATCGGGCAATGGCGGTAGTCTTAGACTTCGCAGATCATCGAGACTAAAATGAAAAGTTATTCTAAGAAATGGTTATCTTTACTTTATGAACTTGGTAAAGAAATTCGTAAACGTGGAGTAGAAAGACATAAAAACCATGGTTCATATTGGCGCCTAGTTCTTCCAAATGGCATAATTTTTGATCATGATGATTATAACCATAATGTAATCGTTACTTTTCCAGACGGATCTGAGCTATGGTGGGCAGGAAATTTTGGAGGAGAGGTTGGTAATGCTACTGAATATGATTTACAAATTGCTATTGATGCTATTACCTTGACAAGGTATCCAGAAAACCATGAATATATTACTTCGCTAAAAGAAAAACGCACTCTACTGGCGGCTGAATATTCTCGACAACTTGAACGTCTTACGGAAATTGATCGAAAACTTTCTAAATTAGACGAACTTCTAGATAAAGAGTTGCAGTAAAGTTCGCACTACGAACCCAGAGGGCGCTTATTTACAAAGCGCCCTCTGGAAAGGAGATAAACCAAAATGATAGAAATTCATTTCTAAATCTGTGATATAATCTAAATATCGAGATTGATTATGCACAGTTTTTCTGTTACAATATATTCAACGTCCGCCGCTACTATTGCCTCTGTGCATCAGTCTCGATAACTGAGTAGTTGGTGGACGTTGTTTTATTGAGGCTAAAATGAATTCTGGCATCTATCAAATAAGGAATAAGATTAACAATTATATATACATTGGATCTGCTGTATCTATAACAGAAAGATGGACTGAACATATTCGTAGACTTAACAAGAATAAGCACCATAGTCGTCATCTTCAATCTGCCTGGAATAAGTATGGTGAAGAAAATTTTGAGTTTTCTATTCTCGAAGAATGCGAGAAAGAGCAACTGGTCGAACGAGAACAGTATTATCTGGATACGCTTTGTCCTGAATATAATGTCTGTAAGATTGCATATAGTCAATTAGGAATGAAGCATACTCCAGAAGCGCGAGAGAAAATGTCTATTTCGCGAAGAGGAAAAATATGTACGGCGGAAACCCGTAAAAAACTATCAGAAAAAGCGAAGGGAAGAACTTTTTCTCAACAATGGCATGAACTTCAAAGCATATCTCATAGAGGCTATAAGCCAACTTAGGAAGCTGTACTTAATATGTCTAAGGCCCAGTTAGGAAGAAAACATTCCCAAGAGACAAAAGATAAACAAGCTCTTTGGCATAAGGGAAGACCTCGTTCTCCAGAAACTATAATAAAAATGTCTATTGCGAATAAAGGGAAAAAGGCCAGTCCAGAGACTCGCAGAAAAATGTCAGAAGCGCGTATAAAATACCTTTTATCTTTAAAAAAAGAAAATGAGGAAACTACATGAGTTTAACGTCACTAATTCGTAATCCAATTATTAGAAAAGAAATACTAAGCCATTGCGCAATTCCCAAAATAGATAAAATGGAAATGTTGATCCAGAGAAGAACAAACAATCCAAGCGTTCTCGGCACCGCGGTAGATTATGCAATTCGCTTCTGGCTCGAGAAGAAGCATAGTGGAATTCAAGTCAATCCACTTGTGGCAGAACTTGCGCTTACTCGGGATATTCCCGAATTTACTTTCAACAAGAAGTCGGAAGCCAGGAAGATTGTAAAACAAGCACTTGAATATATAGAACAAGCAAAGGTGCTTGACGATAGCTTTTGTTACTGGGTGTTCCAGTTGGCAAATTTAGATCTCATCTACCGTCAACAGATCATGCCCAAGTCTATTCCAATGATCCCAAGCCAGAACGACATTAGGGAACTCAAAGACCTGGTTGCACTTGCTATCAAAAGTTGGCCCGTTCCGCGTAGTTATTGCTTACTCAATCCTACTTTCGGGACCGCAAGTCAAATGGTAGGTGGTGCCGACGCTGACGTAATCCAAGATAGCACAATCATTGACATAAAGTGCGTAGCAGAACCGTCTATTTCGGATGTGGTTGTGCAGTTGATTGGCTACACTTCACTTTATTCTGCTGGAACTATTGACAAACTACCAATTGGAGAGAATATAGACAAAATTGGCGTCTACTATGCTCGTCATGGGAAGTACCTGTCTTGGGATATTGGAGAGATCTGTTCTTGGCAAGAAATCAAAGGACTTTATTTGTTTCTTGAGACTATGGTAAAACAAGGAACATTGACCACTGGCAATCGTGGACTTGGTACTGACAATGGCACTATGGAATATCTTGAAAAGGCTTTCTCGCAAGATGAAAATATTGATGTTGGTAGAATTTTTGAAGATGAAAACAACGGTTTTGATTTTTTGGTTTAATAGGAGATAGGCAATGGAAAAACAAAGTACTGTTCGGTTTTGGGACAACATGGGAAAGAAACGCTCAATGATTGTTCATTTTCCCTCTATAGAAATTGCAGAAGCGTTTATTGAAACTTATCAAAACTATGGAAGTATTCGACAATTTAGCGCAGATGTTTATGAAAATTACGAGAAATATCCACCTTTGCAAGGAAGTAACAGGCATGATGAATTTGTTTATATTCATGGAAAGAACGATCTGCCTACTTTTCTGGCAATTTACAATACTATTCTTTATGATAGCGGAGGCATGATATGAAGAAACTGTATAAAGTCTATGATTTAAAAAGCGATAACTGTACTCGTCAATATCTTACAGAGGCAGAGGTTGTAGAATTAAGGCATAAGGGTTATCGCGTAACCTTGATTGAGGAGAGTTAATATGGAAACCAGAATTGGTTTTTATGTTGAAATTGAATTTGACGACGAAAGTCAAGATAATCCAGATTCCATTGCCATAATTGCCGACAACTTAGCAAATGCAATCATTGAAAAAGCCAATGGAGACGGACTGGCGGACGAAGACGAAGATGGTATTACTCTTGCGGTAGATATTTTTAATTCAAAGTTAGCGCCTGTTCATAAATATGTTTAGAGGAACTAAAATGAAAATCATAATCAAAATTGTAATTAATACAGATAGTTCAATATTTAACGTTAACCCGGGCCAGAAAATAAGCGAAGAGGCAGTTTGGGCGCTTTTGGGCATTACTGGGGATTTGTTAATTTATGATCATATAACTCATTTTGCTGGCTTCAATCCGATCAAAGACGAAAACGGAAACAAGATTGGAACAATTTCATTCAATACAAAGGAGATAAAATCATGATCTGCCCACATTGCCATAAAGATAATACTGAGTTCGTAGAAGTAGAAAACCCCGAGTACTGGTGCCAGAATCTGGAATCTAATATTATTCCTGTTGGCACTGCCGTAGAGTGCTTGTCGTGTGGCTTGCGCGGTCCTGGTTCTTTTGAAGGAAATGACGATGATGATACCCAAGCGGCCATGGAACTTTGGAATAGTTTGGTCATGGTAAATGAAAATAGTCGCCGTAAAATTACAGAAATGTTTATTCTTACGCCCATTGTGGACAGCACACTAGTTAATTTTGTTTTAGATTTACTTTTCAAAGTTAAGGATACTAAAAATGACTAAAGACCAACAGAAAGACTATATTTCAATGAAATTAGAAAACATAAAAAGCGTATTCTTGATGTTATTGAAAACGATGCTATTCCAGAATACTGGACCGGAAGAGAATTGAGTATATTAGCGCAGCAACTTCTTGATAATGTAACTCAAAACCACGTCAAGGAAGTTCGCAATGCGAACAAAATATAGGAGACAAGACATGGGTAAAACTTCCGGCAATCACATTACCAGGGCAATTGAGGAAATTGATAATGCACTTTGGAATATTAAACCAGAAGATCAGAATTCCGTGCATTTAGCGCGTGCTTATCTGATATTCTCTCTTTTCTCAGACGGATACGAACTTTCTACATCCTATCGTGTTATTAAATCTAAGCGCGGTCCAGAACTTTATAAAAAAGCCTTGAAACTTATTGAAAAATTGGAGAAATAAAATGCACAACATTCACTATGCACGTATTTACGCAGGATCGCCCGAAGATGCTTGTGGTATGGCCAAGTCTCAAATTGAAGACTTTGGCGATGAGAACAACTGGCGCCGCATTATAGGATGCGTGGATAAGGCAGGGAACCAATATCATACAAGCGACGATGATAGTCGTTGGGAATTGCCTAAATCATGGCAGGAAATTGAAGACCAGCTCAAACGGGAACTTGTACCAGACGCCTGGACCAAAGAGAACTTTGACACAAGTATCGCCAAACTTCAAGGCGGCGAAACGCTTCAAGAAACAGATTGGTACCATATTCGTAAATATGCAGAACACATGGAAGATACGATCTACTTACCAGCATTTTCTCTTGAAGCAAGAAGTCAGCTACGCGAGTATCAATATGACGAATTTGGACTTACTAATCTTTGCGAAGAAGATGAAAATAGTACTGAATATATTGTTGCCGTGGATATGCACAGTTAAGGAAACTAAATAATGGAAACTAAGTCACTTACGCAAGAAGAGGCAGAGGAATATATTAACTCTGGTGGTATTGACTGTCCATTTTGTGATGTGAAAAACAGTGTTCGGACAAATGGAATTGATTCCGGTACCGGAGTTGCAGAATCTACTTGTTTATACTGCGAAAAAACCTGGACAGAATTCTGGAAAATGGTTGGCGTTTGTGATGATGACAATAGAGACAATCCTTTCTATCTCGAAGAACCAAAATGCTTAGTTCGGGTAATTGAAGCGGAAATTCCGCATGGACAAGAAGTCTATATGGTGTGTATTCTCCTGTCTCCTGACGAGAAAACCAGCGTGGTTCTGTTGGATAGCGACGATCCGCTTAGTTGTATTTCGCCCAGAGACTATGATACGTTCTTGTTTAATTGCGAAGAACAAGCGCGATTTTGGAAATGCGAATTGGACATTCGCATAAAGAAAGATGATTATTTTGATCCCAGTTTGCCAGACAACGCCTATGAAAACGAAGAGACAAAATGAAAACACTTCAACCTAAATGTCCTGAATGCGAAAAACTATCTGCTGTCCGCGAAAAATCTCAGCCACTTGGAGAATTCTTAGATTGGTTAGAACGCGAAAGAGGATTAACCCTTGCGGAGTTTGAAGAACACGCTGAACATTATTTTCCCGCAAGAATAGGGACAGAAAGACTTCTTGCAGAATACTTCAATATTGATCTCGGCGCAGCAGAAAGAGAACGATCTGCATTATTGAAATGGTTACAAGAAGAACAGGAGTAAATATGAACTACAAAACTATTGTTTCAAGATATATTCGGCAAACCATTTATCACAGAGCAAGATAGTCCTGATTTTCCACAAATTTGGAGTACAGAATGACAACGCCAATTAACAGACTTGTTGAGGCAGCAAAAACCGCAAGGGACATGCTTGACCAATTGCCCATGGGAATTGATTACGACGCCGACCCAGATGATCAATCGCCAGAAGATATGGTTGCGCATCTTGGCGGATTGATATATAAAATCCTCAATAAAGCGCTTATTGACTTAGGAGAAAATGACCAATGAAGCGAGACCGTACTACCAAAATTGTAAATGTCATGGAAAAGAATAGGAAGTATCCCTTTATGCGCCTTCGCGATAAGTGGCTTGCGGAATTAGGATTTACCGAGGGCGCCACTGCATACATAACAATTGTAGGCTCAGATACAATTACAATTTCTTCAAGTCCACCTATGTTGGTTAGACAAGAACTCACGCCGATTGAAATAATCAAAGCAGAATACGCCAAACTTGGCATCCCAACTACTGAAAAGAAGAAGTATCAAGTTACTATGGTTTTATAAGGAGAAACATTATGGATTTCAATAAGTTTATCGAAAATTGCAATAGATTACGCAAAGAACATCCAGAAGTTGGCAGATATAATGTCGTTTGTTCTTCTGACGAAGAGGGAAATTCATTTGGCGAAGTAACGTACAATCCTACTGTCTGTTTTGTTGAAGATGGCGACTGGCAAAGCGTTAATTTTGCGTGGCAACCAGTTGTAAAGGAAGGTCCAAAAGAACAACTTTATTGTTCGCAATGCGAACAGCCAGTAGAAGAGATTAATCAGAAAACTGCCGAATGTTACGAGTGCTATCTGGATAATCTGCAAAAAGCAAATAGTGTTTGTGTCAACTAGGAGAATAAACATGATTTGGTTTATGTTATAATAATAAGGAGGTAAACAATATGAAGAAAACTAACGTATGTAGTAGATGTGGGAAAGGTCCGAAAGTAAACAGATCTTGGTGCAGAGAATGTTTGCGAATATATGATCAAGAGTATCGAAAGCGAAATGCCAAAAGATTAAAAATTTATCGAAACAAGTATCAATTAACTGTTTATAAAGAAAAAAAATCGGTATATGACAAGAAACACAAAGCCCAAAATAAAGAACATTATAGAGAAAAATCTAAACAATGGAGTCGTCAACTTAGATTGGATATATTATCTCATTATGGCGGAAAATGTGTTTGTTGTGGAGAAACAAGAACAGAATTCCTTGCAATGGATCATATAAATGGTGGAGGTAATATACACAGAAAAAGCATAACCACTACTATATACAGATGGCTAAAAGCAAACAATTACCCCGATACTTTTCAGATATTGTGCCATAATTGTAATGCATCAAAATCTTTTTATGGGTATTGTCCACATCAAAAGGAAAAAGAAAATGTCAATTAATACCAGAAGTTCAAATTCTAATAATCGTATATTTTTCACTTCTGATCAACACTATGGCCATGCCAATATACTTAAGTATGCCACTCGTCTTTTTGAGAATGTTCAAGAAATGGACAGAGAACTAATTCGGCGTCACAACGAACGCGTTCAGCCCAAAGATACTGTTTATATTGTTGGAGATTTTACGCTGAATGGACATGAATTTGCCGTCAAGATAATGGAACAACTAAACGGCAATCTGGTTTTTCTTCCCGGAAGCCATGATGGAAGATGGTTTGACAAAGATCTTGGAACCGAAAAAATTCGATGCGTGGACCCAATTTACATTATTGAAAAAGCCGCACCAGTTCCCATTATTCTGTGCCACTACGCTATGAGAACTTGGTCAAGGTCGCACTATGCTTCTTGGCATCTTTTTGGCCACTCTCACGGAAAACTTGAACCGTATGGACTTTCATTTGATATTGGAGTAGATTCGCACAATTACTATCCGTGGTCGCTTGATGAAATTGAGCAAAAGATGACAACTTTGAAGCCAATTGAAAACTATTCTAAAGGAGAATAAAATGTATATCTGTGATATTGAAACAAATAACTACGACAACGAAAGCGAAGAATACTGGATGATGCACTTTGCAATTGGCGCATTTCGTTTTAGCCTAAGATTAAATCGCGCCGATGTTATGCGTTTGTTTGGCATGTTCTTTGTTACTAGGAATAGCTCTTCTTTTGTTATTAATTATATGAATGAACTACGAATGCCGACAGAAGGCAGGTCCAGAATAGTAACCGTTAGTCTCAAAACGCTAAACGCAAGAAAACAAGGAGAATAATGAATACCATTACAGAAGCGCTTGGCCATTTGGGCGAAACACTTGCCAAGAAGGGATTTAGCGCATTGGACTTGAATTGCGAAGATGACGAGGATGTAATCATGTACGCATTGACATATATGGAAAACCACTTGGATGACATTTTAGAGAGCGTACTTGAAGATCAAGATCGAGAAGCGAAATAAGATTAGTTTGCGTTGCGACCATTCAAACCACAAGAATATCGAGGTAATTAAAATTAATTACCTCGATATTTTATTACCAGGAGGTAGCCGTGGGCATTACTATTAAGATACTTGGCATATCGCCATTTGATTGTATACAACTTGCCAGGGATATTGAAAATCGATATGAAGTAGACGAACTTTACTTGATGAACGATTTGGTTCCGCAACCTGTTGTTTTGCCAATGACCAAAATTTTGATGTACCAGTGTTTCTTGCATTTTCACGTGTAATGTAGTACACTGTACTTGCATCTCCCTCCTCGGGACAGACGGCATTCTTCTTTTAGAGTTATTTTTAGCAAAGAATGCCGTCTGTCGCATTTTACAGAGAAAATATGAAACAGAAAATAAATCTAATTATCCCTTTGGGAACACCTCATCCAAATCCCTGTCCGGATTGTGGGAAAAGACTATTGCTAACGAAATTTGGCGATAAGGGTTGTGGATATGCCTGTGAAGATAGAAACAGAACTGGTTGCCGCGGAAACGCAGGGTGCCATCCCAATGGCAAGCCACTCGGAAAACCTATCGATCAGGAGGACAGACATTTGAGGGTAATCTTGCATTCTCTTATTGATCCCTACTGGCTAAACACCCGAGCGCAAGTTCCCAAAAGAAATGCTATTTATGAATTTTTTAGAAAGAAGATGAAACTTAGCGTATTTCATGTCTCGATCTTGACAAAAGATCAGCTAAAATGGGCCATTAAGATTGCGCAGACTGATTTGAGGAAGGAGTTTTGATGCAAATAGATTTCAAAACCTCAAAACGTCAATATGATTGCCGAATAGAAATTCAAAGAGATTTAGGCAAGCCAAATGGCATTGGCTCAACGTGGATATGGCCGTGTCCGTTTCACAAAGAAAAAACAATTGGAGGATTTCATGTTTATTCTACCGGGTTTAAATGTTATTCGTGTGGAAGACATGGAGACATTTACGATTGGTGGGTATTTTGGAGAGATAAGCCATTATCTGATGTACTAATGGCAGATGGATTAAATATTAATGATATTACTAAACGAACATCCGAAAATGCAGCAAGAATAGAAAAAGAACTCTCGCACAAGATTTCTGAGGCAAAAAGAGCACTGGAAGAATTACAATCTACCCGGAAATGGGAAATTTATCATTCCGCACTAACGGCACACGCACGCGAAATGTATAAAAAACGCGGAATTCCAGAGTGGTATCAAGATTGGAGAAAATTTGGTTTTTGTCCTAATTTCAAAGTTTGGTATAATGGCGCAGATTACTTTACGCCAAGTTTAACTATACCAATGTTTCTTACAGGCTGGACCTGCATAAACATTCGCCATCGTCTTATTAATCCGCCAGACAATACGCCCGGAAATAAATATCGCCCAGAACGTAGCGGACTTGGTACTCAATTGTTTTTAGCAAACCCAGATAAATCATCTAACCACGAATACAAATTGATCGTAGAGGGAGAATTCAAGGCTAGTGTTTGCTACGTTACATTGGGTTCTGATAAATGGCAAGTAGTTGGACTTCCTGGAAAAAACGCAAAGTCTGACATTGCAGAACAGATAAAGGGCGGTCTTTCTGTTGTGTGCCTAGACCCAGACGCCACAAAAGAAGCCATTACTCTTGCCAAAAAGATTGGAGGACGAATGTTTGCTTTACCAGAGAAAATAGATGACATGATTATCGCAAATAAAATAACACAGATAGACCTTAAGAATTTAATTCGTAGTGCGAACAAAGTGTGAAAAACTCATAGAAAACTCGTTACGCACAATGAGGCAAAACGTGATATAAATTCAAGAGAGGAAATCACCATGCGTTATTATGAAAAACCCAAGAAACCGTTGAGAAATTGGCAAATGATAAAACGGGTAAAAATTTTCAGGGAGGCACTTTCTGAAATGCCCGAAGAGTTTAAGCGCGCCATGAATATATTTCGTATCGTTCTTGTTGAACAATTCTGTTCAAGGAACAACCTGTCAGACAGGGAAGACATTTCTGCGTTCTACGTAGACGCTGTATTGGCAGAACTTGTTATCAAACAATTACTTAGTTTTGACTAGGAGAAGACATGATAATTTATGATCCCAATGACGATCCTGGCGCTTTTCCCGAGGCCGAGTACGAGGACATTGACGAAAGCGGCAATCCGCCACAGACAAAAGAGCGCAAAAAGACCATGAAAGAAGCGGCGCTTTCGCCAAAGACGCCACTACAGCAAAAAGCACTCTACGCTTGCAGAGGGCGTCAGTATTTCGGCACTACGGCGCAGCGCAAATTGTTTCAGAAGATTGAAGCCAAAGCCATTGGCGCAGATCAACAAAGCCGTCTCTGGGCAGCCTGGATGGATGATCGAATTGGGTGGGCGGCAAAATATCGCTGGAGCATAGAAATGCTTGTGACGGCCATTGAAAACAAAGTTAAATATGACGAATGGAAATCTCGACACGCTAGTCTTGTCCTGGCGAGGCCGTCCGTAGAACAACTTGCCGGTGTGGTTGAGAACAGAATGAAGGAATTAAAACATGACGGATCAGACCAGTCTGACTATTGATCACGCAGGAACTGCCGCGGCTTGGACATTCTGGATGGGCTATTTTCGGCAGCGACAGGGTAAATTTCCTGGCTTCGATGTTCGTAAAGCAACCAAAAAAGACGTGCTTGGTCTTGGGAATGGCGACGAATGTCCCTTTTGCCACGGAACCGAGATAATCAAGTTTAGGGAAACGGTTCGCACTACGAACTATAATCTTGATGCGGTTCTATGTGTTTGTTGCCTGATGCGAGTTACGGCAGGATCAAGAGACGAAGAATCGCCATGGCAATCTAAAACCGTAGCAGAATTGAAAGAACTTGACATTCCAAAAGGGTCTGCGGGGTTTACCAAAATCATAAAACAAGAAACTGCCAGATTTATTCGCGATCTTGGAATATGGGTTTATCTTAGTGGTACTTACGGTTGTGGGAAAACAGCACTTGCCTATGCGGTAAAGTCAAACCTACGAGGAATTTCTACCTATGTCAACGTGGCAGATCTATCAGACAAAATCTATGAGGCTACCGGAAAACATACCCTAAACGACTTAACCGACAGTCTAATTGGCATTCCGGTGCTTATTGTTGATGATCTTGGAGCAGAACACTCTACGGATTATCTATATTCTGTACTTTATAAGGTCATAAATGGCAGATACGCAAGAGGGTTTGATAGGCCGACTTATATAACGTCCAACCTTCCTATAGGCGAACTCAAGGTATCTACCGTTGACAATCTTCGCAGAATTGCCAGTCGTTTATCAGACAACGAACTTGTTGTAGAACTCGTATCAAAACAAGCAGATTATCGAGGGATGAAGAAATGACAGTAACAAAAGACCAAATTGCAAATTTGTTAAACGAGTACAAGACGGATAAATTAGTTGCCATAAACGTATTGGGTATGCAACTTGAAAGTAATCTTGGATTAGCCGGAGGTCATTTTTGGGTTGGCAACGGCGTTCGGTTTGGCGAAATGAGACAGTGTGATCTATGGAGATTTAGTGACGATTTTTCTTGTGCTTGGGACGTGTTGGAGTTTCTTTCACAGAAGTACGAATGCTCAACCGCCGTTGGTCGCGAATATCCTTTCAATAGAGGCGTTTACGTAGCGCGAATGGTTGGCGGAAGGTATCAATACAATAACCCAGAATTGAAACTTTATGCCCTTGCCGAAACCGCGCCACTTGCTATCTGCCGTTTGGCATTACTTACGGTGGCAAAATGATAAAGAGACTACATGAGATAGTTGAAGAACGCAGACTAGAGTTGATCGAGTGGCAGAAGGACCCAGATGAACATCGTCCTATTTCAACTGGAATAACCGCGCTTGATGATCTGTTTGGCGGCTTTCCCAGGTATCCGTTTTACTTTGCTCTGATAGGAAGAATGAAAAGCGGGAAAAGCACCGTGGGTCTAAACCTAACACTTGCCCTGTGCGCTAATTCCCAAAAGCCCACCATTCTATATACGCTTGAAGAATCTAATAGAGAGGTTGCCGATAGGGTTATCGCAAAGTCAACAAGTGTTGGTCGTAGTGACATCTTTAATCTTAGGCTTACTTATGAGATGTTCCAAGAGATGACCCGAGCAGTAGAAGAGTGTAAAGAATTTAGTTATTATGTAAATGATCATTTATCTAACCTAACCGACATTCTTACGGATGCAAAGAAGAATAAAGTGACCCAGATCATCATTGATAACTTTCAGCTACTTACAGGAGGCAAAGGGCAATCAAAGAGAGAACAGTTAGAGTATTTATCTCAACAGATTATGCGCGCCAGGCAGGAAGGCATGACAATATTCCTGGTTAGTCAGGGAAACGACAAGGACGGTTCTTTTGGGTCCGAACAAGTACTAAAAGACGCCAATATCGTTGTTGGTATTGATTTAGTTCATATTGACTCAACAGATAAGAATAGTGCTATTCTGGATACCATGAGGCGGCTTACGGTACGGCTTTCTAGGTTTTCTTCAATGGGCACTCATGCAGATATATTCTTTGATGGAGAACACTCACGCATACTTCAATTAGAAACAGTAATGCCCGATGATATAGACTTCTATATCAGAACACTTGATAAACACGGAAGCGCAGAACAGGCAATTGTCGAACCGGCCATACCAGAACCAGAAATGGAAGAGAACCTTCCAATAGTAATAGGAGAATAAACTTGAACATCTTTTCAATATTCGCGTCATACTTACTTTATAAGTTAGGTGTATTTATGGATCACAGTGCGAATTTCTTTTACCGCAAGGCGCATGTTCGGGCCACGGTAGGTAGGCAATTGTTTAACTCTCCGCCTACAGATCGCAATCTCTATGTTATTGTTTACAAGAAAGGAGATAGCGCCTTTGTCTCAATGGGATATAATAATGTCTGGGATGAAGAGAAACTGAAACAAAAGTATATGCTTTCCAAGGGAGAAGTTGTATATTTTGAGAGTATTTCTGATTTCCGCAAGAATGGCCTAAATGCAATCTGGACTAAAAACGAGTAGTACCCTGGCAATCCTGCCCAATATATAAATACAAGGAGAATAAAATGTTTGAAATTATCGAAGATGTAAAAAGGGGCAAACGCAACGCGAGTGATATTTATGGTTTTGCGCTTTGGTGGCCTGGAAAGACATTCTGGATTTGGTTCCTTTTTGCTATTATGGGAACGGTGCTTGTAGTCTTATTTCACAAGTAGTTAATATCATCTTCTCAACCGACCACCTCCGCTTCGGCAAATGTGCAAATGTAGAACCTGAATGATTACAGGTGCGGTCCATAGAATTATGGACTTAGGTTGTCTAATGGGCGTAAAGCCGTCCAACTTTTCAAAAGGAGATAATATGGGACTGCGTGGACCAAAACGATCTGAAAAACACAAGAAAGTTATGGAACTTATTAAAACGAAATCTGCATCAGAGATTTCTCGCATTCTTGGAATATCAAGAGAGCGCGTAAGACAAATCATTTACGCCAATGGCGGATATGCCGAAGAGTATGTTGTGCATCCGTTTGGCAAGCATAACCAAAAGAGGAAACATGCTTCTTAGCGATAAACAGTTACTACTTCTATTATGCGTTTCAGAAAAGAGGAAGATTGTAGACATTTCTAAAATCATTGGTCGTTCGCAGAGAACTGTACAAGTGCTTCTGGAAGAACTAGAGAAGCTTGGCTATCTTGAGAATACTTACGGTCCCAACGGTGGCGGCAAAACCGCTGGTAGGCACTTGACGCCAAGTACAATTAAACTCCTGCAACAAACAGGACACAGGAATATCAAATAGGAGAAGAAAATGATCTCCCAACAACTTCAATATTTCATAACTTTCGTTCGGAATGATATAAAGAAGCGCACAGAACAGGAAAACTATGTTGAAACGGTCACTTCCGACGCCGCAAGAATTACGTTGATTATTGCCATTCGCCAGATTTTCCCAGATACTATCAAAAACCGAGACTTGCGACTTGGTATAATCATGGCGCTTACTGGAATTCCCATATCTTCACAGAACGATCTGCCCGCGGCGTGTACATCTTCGTTAATTGGAGCCATAAATGATAATCTTGCCCGAGATACTACAGGAAGCATTTCCAGAGAACTCCAGGATGCGGTTGAAGGCTTACATTATTTCTACCCGTGGAAAATACTTGAACCCAGGGAGCCCGACATGGATTTGTCCCATTTGTAATGGAAAAATGGATAAATATATTCCTTTTGATATGCACGAGGCATTAATTTCAAGAGGACAAGTACAAGGAAGTCCATTTGCATTCTTAATATACCACCCGTGTAACGTAGTTTTGAGGCACAATAGCATAACAGGTTGCAGGCACGAAGGTGGAGTGGGCGGCAGCGAGATATTTGCTAAGTGCGCCAAGCAAATTGCACATTATGAAACCAGCGAAAGGGTTACTGGTTATCTTATTGCAATGCAAGAGTACTTTCCGGTCGTGGCCCGCGATGTGCTACAGCGGTTTCTTTCACTTGGAGAATAAAAATGTCCATTATTCAAACAAATACATGGACTTGCGAAATCTGCGGAAAAGTATCTGTTGACACACATGAGGTTTGGCTTTATTCCGATCCCGTTGTAAAACCACCAAATGACGAGAATTGGTATCACGTAGGAGAATTCTTCAAAGAAAAACTGGCCTGTCCAAAATGCGTTAAGAAATATGGAAACCAAGAGGAACAATAATGAAACACTATTACAAAAAAGCATTGTACATTGCCACAGAAGAAGCATACGAAAATGAAGTAATTGATACGGCAATGAAAGATTTGATAATTGGCGAAGACAAAGACTTCGCAGATAAAGAAGATTGGATTACTTGTCATATTTCAGAGTAGCTAGAAAAAGCAGAAGAGGAAGTAAATGCCAGACGGAAAAACCCATCATAAATATTATAAAAGTGTCGGTTGGCCGATAGTTATTGTTCTATCGTTATTTGTTCTAGGATGGACACTTGTAGTTGATAGGGCTAATGCTGGTTGGTATCTTGAGTTCGCATTCTGGCTTTATCCACACTATCTAAGCGCCGCAGTCTGCGAACCGGACCTAGACTTACTTGGTGTGTCGTCTAGTGATGGGGTTATGCTTAGAAAACTTGGATGTGTGGGAGTACCGATTTTTGCTTATTGGGCTTTCTATGCCGCTATGATTCGTTATCTATCAAAGACTTTTGGATTTGGTGGTATATTTGGCGGACACAGAAGTAAGTTGAGCCATAGTCTATTTCCCGGAACCGTAATCAGAATGGCATTTGTTGACTTCCCGTTCTTTGCAGGATACTGGTTATTTTCACGGTTCGCAGTACGAACATTTAGCGTTTCGTTTTGGGATATAACAATTTTTTTGCTGGCACAATTTGCGGCTTTGGGTGTTAGCGACAGTATACATATATGGCTTGACAAAAATCATGGAGAATAAGTTATGAATAGTGAAGATATCAGAGAGCTTGGACAGGAAGAACAGGAGCGCTTGGCAGAAGCACGGAAGAACTTTTGCTTACTTAGGCCAGAACCAGTACTTGAGGATATTGTATTTGATGAACCCATTTACGTAGAGCCAACTTTCAAAGGCGAGTTTGGTCTTCAAAGCGCCTCGATGTGGCTTTCTGTGATTGGGTCCGTGATCGTCTCTGCTCTGACCGTTGGTATCATGTTGTTTATTTCGGCAATTAGGACGGATGCCAATCTGCTAAATACTGAATCTGGCGATTGGATTATCTCATTGGCAAAGGTAATGCCAGTAGCCTTTCTGTTTGCTGGCATGATTGCCTTTGAAGGATATGCTCTATCTCACGGATTGGCGGTTGGCAGAGAGAAGGGAAAAGAAAGCTTTTCTCCGTGGGCGCTGATTGCCTCGTTTGCAGTAATGTGTTTTGCTGGCCTTATGCGTTCATTTGGACTTGCAGATATGGCAAACGCAAGCGAATTAGTAATGTTTATCTATAATCTTGTTACGGTTCTGGTTATTATCTCTATGGGCGTAGGTGCGCCGCTAATTGTTTACTTTGGAGCAATCAATATTGGAGCATTTACGTCTAAGTTTGAGGAGAAGAAGAAGCACAGTAAAGAAGAATTTCACAAAGAATTGATTACCGCAAAAGAGAAACACCAGCAAGAAAAAGATGATTTTTATGCTAGTTATCAGAAGCGTATCGATAAGTGGTTTTTGGATTTTGAAAAGTATTATCGTTCGTCCGCAGATCAGTTGTTTGGCGTAGATCGTACCAGGCAACGCGCAACTAAAACAAGTAGCCAGGCCAGTCGCCACGAAGAGGTTGCAGAGAATGTCAGAGCTAAAGTTAGGGGCTTCCTAAAACAATCGGACATCTTGCCAAGTCAAGTTGGTAAAGAAGGTGTAATCTCTGTGGCGCGGATCAACGATGAACTTGGAATTACCGATGCGGTTACGAAGAATAATGTAAGTGTTTATATCAACGGTTTCAAGAACTTAGAACTCACTGGAAAGTGGTAGGTTGAATTTATACCTATCGTGATATAATAGTTCTATACACAAAAAGGAGAACAAAATGGAAAAAGACATCATCGTTGGTGAGATTATGGACACTCAGGTTTCGCCCGGGCAACTCAAGGCAATTAGTGCTTTGCGTACCGCGAAGATCCCGAAAGAACACATCAAGAAACATCCTGGCAAAGGAGGCAAAACTTTTAGTTTTGTTCCTCATACTATTGCCACGGATACTCTGAATAGCGCTTTGGGTATGAATTGGGATTGGGAAATTCTTGACTACAGTCTCTATCCAGACAATAGTGCCGTCGCCCGCGGGAAACTGACCGTTCATTGGACGGACCGGGACGGCAAAGAGCGAGAACGGAAAGTTACCGAAATGGGCGGCTTTGATGGTAAGGGCGATAAGCCCACCGCGGCCTATGTTGTTCTGAGTGCCTGTAGTCGTGCCTTACTTCGCTGTATGCTTCGGATGTTCGGATATGGACGTGAACTCTATCCAGACGACGAGGGCGGTCTTACTACTGAGCAAGCCTGGAATACTCTTGAGCAGTATGCCAAGACCAAGAAGGTGTCTAAAGAAGAGTTGGTCGCGGCTATCAAAACTAGTGGCATTACCAAAGATACTCTAGTTGATCGCTTTGAAGAAGCGTATGCCCTAGTACAGGCTATTCTTGACTCTAAAACCAAATCCGCCGTACCCTCTACTCTATAATTTTTTTAAAGCCTCTTGCATTCGTGACGTTCTATATGATTATGGAACCAGGTCCCAGATGGCTTAGACGATGCAATGGGCTTTAGAACAGTTCGTAGTGCGAACACGGAGACGATATGACCAATGCGATTGTCAAATGCAAACGGTGCAGCAAGTTTCTTCTGCCCCACACTAAGATGTGCGGAAATTGCGGTTGGACAAACAATACGCAATGGATGAGTAAAGATGTTACCACATCTGTCCGCATGGGTAAGTCTAGTGGCACATTACACAAGTATGTTATCAGAGACGGCGAAGTTGTAGAGTTGCTTCCGGCCAGAACGCACAGGCAAAGGCGAAAATTTGTCGCGGATATTAAGAATAGAAAAACTCAAAAAGTACACTAAGGAGAAAACATGAATATCAAATTGCTTGCAAAACTCAATATGGCCATGGAAAAGTTTGTTAAAACAGAATGCGATTCTAATATGGCAAGAACTAAATGTATGGAATCCTCCTAATCTCGCTAAGTTTATGGCAGCTGCTGCGGCGGCTGTTTTTGATATAAGTATAGAATCTAGTGACTTTACAGAAAACAACCTAAGTATATCTTCTTAGTTCGCATTACGAACACAGCAGATAGGAGAAAGTACCATGCCATTACTTCCAATTATGCACGAGTTCGTTCCGATGATCGAATCTGGGAGGAAATTTCATACAATCCGTAAAGAGAGAAAACACCCATTCAAAGTAGGGCAATCTCTCTTCTTGTATACCGATTCTCGTACGCCCAGGGCAAAATTCCAGTTCGAGAAGCCACTTAATTACATCTACCGCGTATCGGTTGACCCAGAGTTGCTTACAGTGCTTCTAGAAGGCAATCCCATGTCTATGCGACAAATCAAAGACTTGGCTTGGCACGATGGCTTTGATGATCATTTTGCCTTCTTTAGGTTCTTTGAAAGGTATTCTCTAGACATTTGTAAGACAGATTTAAGATTATTGTGTTGGGAATTTCCATCTTATCTATTCTAGGAGACAAAATGAATAACGTTTGCTATATAGGCCAAATAAAAGAAGTCAAGCCCATTGAACTTGCTGATCGTCTGGAAAGTGCCGTTGTTTTCTGTGGCGATGGCGGGACATGGGAAGGTGTGGTTGAAAAATGGCGTTGGCAACTCGGAGAAATGTGTGTTGTCTTTCTTCAAGACGCCCTAGTTCCTGCCATTCCGGGACTTGAGTTCATGGATAAGAGTAAGCGCCGCGTCAAAATGGCTCGTTTCCGCGGTGCGCCAAGCGAATGCGTGATCTTCAATTGTATTGCTACTGGCAATGTTGGCGATGAGGTAAGTGAACAACTTGGAGTTACTAAGTACGAGAAGCCTATTCCCGTAGAGATGCAAGGGCAGGCTAAGGGCAACTTCCCGTTATTTATCCCAAAGACAAGTGAACAAAATTACCAAGCGGCGCCAGTCATTGTTGAGTATCTAGGGACCGTTCCATTCTATGTTACTCTAAAGGTAGATGGGATTAGCGGTACTGCTTATCGTTATTTTGGAGAATTTGGCGTTTGTTCTCGTACT
>Ga0209318_1000138_pt1 | contig 80981 bp, 70 predicted proteins | sample RifGroE1_FD_183999 | JGI IMG/M metagenome (GOLD analysis project Ga0209318, IMG submission 183999) | Groundwater microbial communities from Rifle, Colorado, USA - Groundwater E1 (SPAdes) (version 2) | ecosystem: Environmental > Aquatic > Deep subsurface > Groundwater | place: Rifle, Colorado...
CGGCCTTGGTGCCGCGCACGCCTTCGCTGGTGGTGCAGAAGATGTCGGCCAGGTCGTGGCGCACGTGGCGCTTGTCGGTCACGCGGGTCAGGCCACCGGTGCCGGGCAACACGCCGAGCAGCGGCACTTCGGGCAGGCTCACCGCGCTGGAGCGGTCGTCCACCAGCAGGATTTCATCGCAGGCCAGGGCCAGCTCGTAGCCGCCACCGGCGCAGGCGCCGTTCAGCGCGGCCAGGAATTTGAGGCCGGAGTGTTTGCTGGTGTCTTCGATGCCGTTGCGGGTTTCGTTGGTGAACTTGCAGAAGTTCACCTTCCAGGCGTGGCTGGAGACACCCAACATGAAGATGTTGGCGCCCGAGCAGAACACGCGGTCCTTGCCGCTGGTCACCACCACGGTGCGCACTTCGGGGTGCTCGAAACGCACGCGGTTCAGCGCGTCGTGCAATTCAATGTCCACGCCCAGGTCGTAGCTGTTGAGCTTGAGCTTGTAGCCCGGGCGGATGCCGGCGTTTTCGTCGATGTCCAGCGACAGGTTGGCCACGGCGCCATCAGCGCTGAGCTTCCAGTGGCGGTACTGGCTGGGGTCGGTGCGGTAATCGACGGTGGTGATGGCGGTGGTCATGGTTGTCTCCTGTGATGTGCAAAATAATGCATGTTTGTGTGCATGATATCAACCGGCGCTGTGTTTTGCAAGCATAATAATGCGTCTTTCGATAGCGGATTCTTCTCAAATGAACGCTGCTTCAGACTCGTTCAGAGGTGGTGTTCTGCTGCTTTTGAAACTATGATTTCGATGATATGGCTGCGGATCTACGTAATCTCTTCTGAATAAATGCATATAAGACAATGATTTATTGAGGTTTTTATGACCTCGACTTTTTAAGGTGGCCTTGATGCTGGTTGCTGCGATCGAACGGATTGGAGACGAAAGCTCTTCTCCAATGTGTTTGAACTGCAGTTCAATGTGAATTTATGAATGAGCAACATAGTGCGCATCTATATTGCCTAACCCTGACCCCAGAGAAAAGGAATGACCATGACCCCACAAACACTCAAAGACCTCCTGAAGAGCATCACCGCCCAGATTGCCGGGCGGCCACTGGATCCGTCGCTGCAGACATGGCTTAACGAGCACTTTGGGCACACTTCGCAGGCGTTCCAGCAACTGAAGAAGACCTGCGAGACCGGCGTTATGGACGGTTGGTTGTGCCAGCGCGAGGCAGCTGGCGTGAAATACGGGCGTATCTTCAAAGCCGACGAGGGGCTGGACAGGTTCTCCGTTGACGTGGTGGACATGACGTCGTTGGCTGGCCCACATCACCAGCATCCCCTGGGTGAAATAGACCTCATCCTCCCGCAGGACAGCACGGCCGAGTTCGACGGTCACAGCGCGGGATGGCTGGTCTACGGACCAGGCACATCACATGCACCCACCGTGACGCAGGGGCGGTCTCTGGTCCTATACCTACTGCCAGAAGGGCGAATTGAGTTCAGCCGCTGAACCGAGCAGCCGTCACCCGAGTGGACGGTTTCGGGTCATTCACAGGTGTGCTTCCGCGTGTTTGTGTGAAGCGCGCGAGCGTGGCAGCATTCGCCTTTCAACCTGGAAAAATCCATGAGTCAGCTGGACCTCAATCTCGTTCGTGTGCTCGTGGCGATCTATGAAACGCAGAGTGTCACGGCCGCCGCAGAGCGGCTGGACGTCACGCAGCCGACCATCAGTTACGGGCTGGGGAAACTTCGCAAGGCCTACGGAGATCGTCTGTTCCTGCGCAGCGGTGCGGGCGTCTCACCCACCGGCCTCGCCGAGCAGCTCTATCCCGTTTTTCGCGATGCGTTGGCCGCCGTCGACAACACGCTGGAAGAGCGGGCCGCGTTTTCTCCGCTGGTGTCGGGTCGCCGATTCAGACTGGCCATGTCCGACATTGGGGTGCTTATCTTCGTCCCCTTGTTGTTGAAGCGGTTTCAGGAGGCAGCACCTCGCATAGAGATCGATGTGGTCCAAATTTCAGAGACCACCGGCGAGGACTTGGCTGCCGGGCGGCTGGACCTGGCGGTGGGCAACATCCCACAGCTGAACCGCCAAACCCGAAGCTCGCTGCTGTTCAAAGAGCATTATGTCTGCCTCATGTCAGCGACTCACCCGAGCATCGGGAAAGACATGTCTCTGTCGCAGTTTTTGACAGCGCGGCATGTGATGGTTTCTTCGCCCCGTTCCGGTCATGCGCTGGTCGAAGACGGGTTGGCCGAGCTGGGGGTCCATCGCAACATCGTCGCCAAGGTACCGCAGTTCACGGTGTTGCCTGAGCTTCTGTCTCAGAGCGACCTCCTGGTGATTCTTCCATCGCGGGTCGCGAATCTGTATGTGTCCCAGGGTGCTCTCAAGTCGGTCGAACTTCCGGTGAAGTTGTCAGATTTTCACGTGCAGGTCCATTGGCACCGACGGCAAGACACGAGTGTGGCTCACCAGTGGCTGATTGACGAGGTGGCGAAAACTCTGGGCCATCTGTAGCCCAAAGAATGGTGTGGTCTGGCCCTTGTTTTTTTGGGCTTGCTGACTGTATCGCAAGGTGTCTACCAATGGCCGTGGCGGGATCCATCGCATGGTTGAAGGACGCTCTGCAACGCTTGCCGGCGCATGGGGCTCCCAACTTCGGATGGCTGCTGCTCCATCGGTGGCTGGTTGCAGTCAGCAATCTTGGGCACGGACAGCGATGTCGCTAAATGCCGATGACGGTGGTACGCGCTTCTAGGCCTGACGCATCGCTATGGAAGTACTGCAGGTGAAGGCTACGGTTTCCTGCTGATAGGGCTGATGGATGGCCCGATACCGATACCGGGCAAACGACACAGGCTCACTTGGACCCTGGGTGATCAGACGCGCTGCCCGCTGGCGGGGTCAAACAGATGCGAACGCGCACCGTCCACCGCCAGCCGAATGGTGTCGCCAGGTTGTGCGGCCACCCGCTCGCGGAACACGGCCGTGATATGTTGTCCCCCCGCAGATGCAATCACCTGGGTTTCAGATCCTGTGGGCTCGACCACCTTGACCGTGGCCTCGAAGCCTGAGTCGTCAAACCGGAAGTGCTCCGGACGAACGCCATAGACCAGCTCTGAGCCGATTCGCGCGCCGGGCACCGACGCGCAGGGAAGTACATGGCGGCCGTTGAGCAGCAGACCGTCGGCCTGCAAGCGTCCCTTGAGAACGTTCATCGCCGGGCTGCCGATGAAGCCCGCGACAAACAGGTTGACCGGGTGGTCGTACACCTCCAGCGGACTTCCCACCTGTTGGACCACGCCATCGTTGAGCACCACGATCTTGTCAGCCATCGTCATAGCTTCCACCTGATCGTGGGTGACGTAGATGATGGTTGTGTTGAGGCGCTGGTGCAGCGCCTTGATCTCGGTGCGCATCTGCACCCGCAGCTTGGCGTCCAGGTTCGACAGCGGCTCGTCGAACAGAAACACTTGGGGATCGCGCACGATCGCCCGGCCCATGGCAACTCTCTGGCGCTGGCCGCCAGAGAGTTGCTTCGGGTAGCGCTCGAGCAGATGTTCCAAGTCCAAGATCTTGGCCGCATTGTCCACCTTGGGCGCGATGTCAGCCTGTGGTGTGCCCTTCATCTTGAGCGAGAACGCCATGTTTTCCTTGACCGTCATGTGCGGGTACAGCGCGTAACTTTGGAAGACCATGGCAATGTCGCGGTCCTTGGGCGGCATGTCGTTGACCACCTTGGAGCCGATGTGGATTTGACCCTCGCTGATGTCTTCTAGACCGGCCACCATGCGCAGCAAGGTCGACTTGCCGCAGCCCGATGGACCTACGAGGGTTACAAATTCTCCATCGCGGATATCAACATTGACTCCGCGGATGATGTGGACGCCGCCATAGCTCTTGCGCACGTCCTGGATAGTGACCGAAGCCATGTTGTTTCTCTTTCTTGTTCGATGGTTTTGTGACCTCAGCCCTTGACCGAGCCTGAGGTCAGACCGGCTACGATGTGCTTTTGAGCCGAGAAGAAGATGATCACCGCTGGCAGGATGGTCAACGCAATGAATGACAGCACCAGGTTCCAATCGGTGGAGTACTCGCCCTGATAGGCCATGATGCCCAGCGGCCAGGTGTAAAGCGTGTCGCGGTTGAACACCACCAGCGGCAGCAGGTAGGCGTTCCAGCTGGCCACAAAGACGATCACTGCGACCGTGGCCAGAATGGGCTTGGACAGGGGCAAGGTGATGTGCCAGAAGAATCGGAAGTACCCGCATCCGTCGATCAGCGCCGCTTCGAACAGCTCGCCAGGCAGCTGTTTGAAGTAGTTGCGGAACAGCAGGATGCTGGTGGCCAGCCCGAAAGCAACCTGCGGCAGCACAACGCCCCAGTAGGTGTCGAGCATGCCCAGATCGCGGATCTTAATGAACAGTGGCAGTATGGCTGTCGCCGCCGGAAACATCAGACCCAGCAGGATGTAGTTCAGCAGGTAGCCCGATCCGACGAAGCGCACCTGGACAAACACGTAGGCGGCCATGGACGACACGATCAGCGTGAGCACGACGGTCAGCGTGGCGATGATGAGCGAATTGCCCATCAACTGCCAGTAGCGCGCCCCGGCCAGGATGTCCCAGTAGTTCTTCCATTCCCAGTCAGAGGGCAGGCCGAAGGGGTTCACGCGCAGTTCCCCCAGCGTCTTGAAGCCGCCCAGCACGGTGACGACCATCGGCACGAGCACGATCAGGGCTATCACGAGCAGCGGTGTGTAGCGCAGGACTGGCGGCATTCGGCCCGAGCCGGCCATTTCAGAAGAGTGAAGATCAGTCATGGCGCATCACGGTCCGTTTGTAGCCAAAGGCGAAGGCGACGCACATGGCGAAGAGCACGACGCCCACCGCACTGCCGAAGCCGATGTCCATCCGCGTGAGTCCGTAGCTGTAGAGGAAACTCACCATGGTTTGCGTGCTGTCGTTGGGGCCACCGCCGGTCAGCGCCATGATCAGGTCGAACTTCTGGATCGACGACAGGATGGCGAAGAAGATGGTCAGCCGCACGGTCGAACCCAGCAGCGGCATCGTGATGCGGCTGAACACCTGCCAGCGCGAGGCGCCGTCTATGCGCGCGGCCTCGTACAAGCTGCGGTCGATCTGCTGAAGGCCGGCGATGTACAGGATCATGTAGAAGCCGAAGTACTTCCACACCGAGACCGCCAGCACCGCGTAGATGGCCATGTCGGGTTCGGCCAGCACGTGCGGACCGACCGCACCGAACATCTCCCACAGTTTGGCGAACAGGCCGTAGTCGCCGTCGTAGACGAAGCGCCAGATCAGGCCCGCCGCTACTTCTGCCAGGATGTAGGGTAGGAAAAAGATGAGGCGAAACGTGGTGGTCAGTGGCACACGGTCAACCAGCAGCACCGCTAGCCCCAGGGCCAAGGGCAGCTGGATCAGCAACGTGGCCAGGATGACCAGTACGTTGTTGAACAGCGAGAGCCGGAACACCGGGTCCTCGAACAGCAGCTCGAAGTTCAGCGTCCCCACGAACTGGGTAGGAACGCCATAGCCATTCCACTTAAAGACGCTGTACCAAACCGCCTCGCCCATGGGCACGACCACAAAGATCGTGAACAGCAACAGTGCAGGCGGCAGAAACAGCCATGCGACGGCAGTGTTGCCGCTGTCGCGGGCTGATCGGCGGCGTGGCGCCGACCAGGAACGGGGGCTGGCTGCCGAGGTGGTGCCCGCTGGTGTGGTCGTGTCGCTCACAAACCTTGCTCCATCGTTGTTGGCGTGTCAGTTCAGACCAGCGCGACGCCAAGCCTGCTGGATCGCATTGGCCGCGTCCGCTGGCGAGGTTCTGCCCGCCGCCAAGTTCGATGCCATGTCGTTGAACACAGCACCAGCCAGGGGCCCCAGGGCCTGGTCGAAGCCGACCTGAACCACTTGAGCGTGCTTCACGCTCTGCAGCGTCTGCTGCAACAGCGGGCGGCTGACGGCCTTCATGCTCTCGGTCACCGGCGGGATGTACAGCCCGCGCTCTGCGGCCAGACGTTGGTTGTCTGCTTCGGAGAAGAAGCGCAAGAAGTCGACAGTTTCTTTCGGGGAGTCTTTGGTGACGATCCAGCCGTTGAGGTTGCCCATCACATCGCCAGGGTTACCCTTGCCTCCAGCCACCGTCGGGAAGGGCAACCAGCCGATCTTGTCGTCGGGCAGGCCCTGCTTGTCGGCCGCGTTGTCCTTCATGATGTTGAGCACTACGTTGAGCGTGAGGATCATCGCCGCCTTGCCGTCACCAAACTGGCCCGACGCTTGCGAATTGTTGGCTGCCAGGAAGCCGGCCTGGAAGGGCTTGAGGTCTACCAGTTGCTTGAACAGCTCGCCGCTGCGCACAAAGGGATCAGACGCGAAGCCCTTGCCTTCGCCGCGCATGGCCGAATCCAGCGCCGGCTTGCCACCGGTGCGCATAGTCAGGTGCGACCAGTAGAGCGAGAGTGGCCACTTGTCGCCGCCACCGACCACCAGCGGCGTGATACCTGCGGCTTGCAGTTTTTTCACACCGGCCAGCAGGTCGTCCCAAGTCTTGATGGTGTTGCCATCGACCCCGGCCTTGGCGAACAGGTCCTTGTTGTAGAAGAAGCCCACTACCGACATACGCAAAGGCACACCGTAGAGCTTGCCGTCCACGTCATAGGCCTGCACAGCAGCCGGCAGGAAGCGGTCCTTCCACTGAGCGTTCATCGGGCCACTCAAATCCTGCAGCACGCCGGCTTTGACCTGCTCACGCAACACACCACCGCCCCAGCTGTACAGGATGTTGGGCTTTTCGGGTGACTGAAGCAGCGTGGTCACCTTTTTCTTGAAGGATTCGTTCTCCAGCGACTGAATCTCCACCTTCACGCCGGGGCGAGAGCTTTCAAAGCGTCTGGCAATATCGTTGTAGAAGGCGTTGACCGCAGGGGATTGATCGATGTGCAGCAAGCGGACGGTCACGTCCGCTGCACAGGCCCCCGTCGTTGCGAGGGTGGTGACGGCACTGACCAGCAGGCCGGAGAAAAGGCGAGCGAATCGCATACGGTGTCTCCTTGGTGGTGTTGTTTAGAACTTGACGCGGAAGCCGACGTCGAACTGCGCTTTGCGCTGGGCTGCGGTCCAGCCGTCGCCGCGGTTGAGCCCCATGTTGGTGTAGAAGCCGAGCTGGCTGTCGGCCCAGTACTCAAGACCGACACCAAACCGGTTTTTCTTTTCATCGGGCTGGTTGAGGTAACCGAGCAGATAGGTGAACTTGCCGGACGGGATCACCGCACCGATGGACCGACGCGTCACACTATCGGTGCCCACGCCGTTATCGCCGTTTTCCCATTGCGCCATGAGTGTTGCGAAGCCAAAGTTATAGCTGCCGTACAGCCCCTTGGTCTCCTGCTGACGAATACCCTGGTCAAAGGCAGCAGCGACGGATATCGGACCCGACTTGTATTGACCGCCCACGGCCCACAGCGTCTTCGGATCGGCGATGGTGGCGTTGTTTGTGTTGCCTTCGTCATCGCTGACGGAGACATGCGCCCTGAAGCCAGCGAGGTCTGGCGACTTGTAGTAAACGGTATTGTTCTGTCGCACCCCACTGTTGATCCCTCCCGTGTGGACGTTGGCCACGGTGGTCCCGCCCTTCCAAGGCTCGTAGCCGCCATTGAACTCCTGCAGGGCGTTGAGCATCTTGCCTACGCGCAGTTCGCCCCAGCGATCACCGCGCAATCCCAGCCAAGAGTGACGGTAAAGCTGCACCTCGGTGGGCGCAGACGTGTTGGCGCCCGGCGCGTTCTCGCCCGTGTTGGGGCGGAACCGGTGTTCCAGGTAGGCGAAGGCTTCCAGGTCGGGGGAGAAGGTCTTCTGGCCCCTGAACATGACGCGGTTCATCGGAGGTCCCGACGACGCCACTTTCCAGTCGCTGCCATCAGGCGTACCCACGCGCTGCAGGCCAAGGTCGAACCACAGGCCAACACTCACTTTGCTCGTCTCGTTGATCTCGTAGCTGATATCGGCGTGCGCGAGCGTGGCAGCACCTAGCATTGCGGTCAGGAGAATGGTTTTTTTCATCAGGCAGCTCCTCATTGGTTTGGTTGTAGATAGCGCCAATGCTCTTGAGCAATGCATCGGCGCGGAACCAATTTTCGAGTGGTGTGTACCTCGTGCATGTCCCCTTCGATTAGCACGGGTAAGTGCCTATGAGAGGTCCTGAGGACGGGTCAGACATCACCGTCGAGCAGCGAATTAACATCGTGAACGTCGAGCGGGAAGCCGGGGAACTGGGCCAAACCAAGCAGCGGGACAGCCAGGATCGACTGGCGCCCCACTGGATCACTCAGCAGCTGCCCAGCGCGTCCTTGAGCACCGCCGCGTTGCTCCAACAGCTTCTGCAGCCGGGGCCCGAGCACCGGGTGGGCCACCCACTCTTCCATCGTGGACCAGCCGGTGAGCGGTCGCTCAACCGGCGTGCGCTCCAGTTCGACCACCTGCGCCTGCCGAATGTCGCGCGACGACGCCCCAACACGCACCTCGACCACACCCCCATGGAAGGCCCACCCCATGTTCGGCAGCCGGTAGCACATGCGCTCGCGCGGGATGCCGATCTCGACCCGGGTGGTCTGGCCTGGGGCCAGCGCCACTTTGGCAAAGCCGCGCAACTCCTGGGGCGGACACACCACAAGACCCGAGCGGTCCTGGAGGTAAACCTGTACGACGTCACTGCCGCTGCGCGCGCCGGTGTTCGTGACCGACACCTGTACGGTGAGCGCCAAGTCGTTGCTTGCGGAATGGGGCAGCACGCTCAGGTCGGCATACTCGAAACTGGTGTAGGACAACCCATGGCCAAACGGAAAGTCCACCTCGATGTCCCGTGCATCGTAGTAGCGGTATCCGACATAAAGACCCTCGCCATAGCGGACGTGGCCGTTCTCGCCAGGGTAGTCCAGATAGGCCGGTGTGTCCTGCAGGCGGCATGGGATGGTCTCGGCCAGCCGTCCGGACGGATTGACATCGCCCAGCAGCACATCGGCCACCGCCTCGCCGTGCGCCTGACCCGTGAGCCAGAACTCGACGATGGCGTTCGCGTGGTGGCGCCACGGTGCCGTTGTCACCACGGAGCCATTGCTTAGCGCGACGACGAGGTTCCGCGCCACACCGGTCAGGGTTTCAATCAGGTGGATCTGGTTGTGCGGCAGGTCGATGTGTTTGCGGTCGCGCCCTTCTGCCTCGGCAGCATCGGGAAGCCCCAGGAAGAGCAGCACAGTGTCAGCACGGCCAGCGAGCTGGAGAGCCTCGGCCACGAGGTCGACCTGCGGCTCGTTCGAATCCAGGCGGTAGCCGGCGGCAAAGGTCACTTCCGCTGATGTACCCATGCGTTCGCGCAGCGCATCCAGCGCATGGACCAGCCGGCGTGGATTGACACGCGAACTGCCCGCTCCTTGGTAGCGCGGCGAGCGTGCGAGCTCGCCGATGACGGCTACCGTCCCCACGCCATCCGGCCGCAGCGGCAGGATGCCGTGCTCGTTTTTGAGCAGCACCGCCGAGGTCGCAGCAGCCTGTCGCGCCAGGGCGTGCTGTGCGGCCATGTCCACTTCGTCGTTGCCGCCAAAGGCGACCCGTCCGGCCAGGCGGCGAAGGCGATGAACCACATCATCCAGTCGCGCTTCAGAAATGTCTCCCCGCAAGGCCGCTTGGTGGACCGTGTCGTCCTCAGGCCGTCCCGGCATGCGAAGGTCCAGTCCAGCCCGCACGGCGGCCACCGGGTTGTAGACCGCACCCCAGTCGGACACCACCACACCGTCGTAGCCCCACTCGCCCTTGAGCACCTCGGTGAGCAGCCAGTGGCTCTCGTCGGTGTAGACACCGTTGAGGCGGTTGTAGGAGGTCATGATCATCCACGGAGATGACTGTTGCACGACCGTCTGAAAACCTCGCAAGTAGATCTCCCACAGCGGGCGCAGATCCACATCGGCGCTGATCCGATGCCGGTCGTACTCTTGGTTGTTGGCGGCGAAGTGCTTCACACAGGAGCCCACGCCCTGGCTCTGGATGCCCCGGACCTGCGACGCTGCGCAGAGTCCGCTGAGCAAGGGGTCCTCCGAGAAGTACTCGAAGTTGCGTCCGCACAGGGGCGTGCGCTTGATGTTCAGGCCGGGCCCTAGGATGACCTGTACACCCCGTGCTTTCGCTTCGCGTGCCAGCGCAGCCCCGACCCGCTCGATCAACGGAAGGTCCCAGGAGGAAGCCAGGGTAACGGCCGGGGGAAAGCAGGTCGCCGGAATACTCGCACCAATGCCCAGGTGATCGGGGTTCTTGTCGTCCTGCAAGCGCAGGCCATGAGGGCCGTCTGACAGCCGCATGGCAGGTAGACCGATGGTCGGCTCCGTCTGCGTTAGCCAGTAGTTGGCCCCGGTGGTCAGCGTCGCCTTTTGGCGCACGGAAAGGCCACTGTCTGCAGCGTCGTCATTGTTGAAGGCGCACGCGGCGACTGAGGGTTTCGATCCTGAATCCATTCGGGCTGCTGCTCACGGTGTGTTTGTTGGGAACACGGGCGGTGCCCATGCGGACCGTTGCACTGTAGATGCCGCTCGCCCGGGAGGATGTCCCTCTGGGTTAGCACAGAGGAAGACGAAGCCGGCGATCTCAGTTGGCGAGCCACGACAGCTCGATGCAGCTGCGGATGCCCAGCTTGGCGTAGGCTCGTCGGCGAAACGTGAGCACCGTCGCTGGCGAGATACCCAGATCGGCGGCGATCCCGTCGCTGGTGATGCCGCAGGCAATGCGCGCAGCCACTTGCTGCTCGCGACCGGACAACGAATTGGTACGCGCTTGCAGGAGCGCTTCGGCGCGCTGTACGCGTTCGGGCACCGTCGCGTGCGGGCGGGTGTTCGGGTGCTGACAGATCACCTGCCGGAGCAGCATGGTGGCCTTTGCCCAGCGCTGGAGCTCGTCGTCCGGAAATCCTCCCAGACCCGGTGCCCGCGAAGCGTGAATGGCATACACCGACGAGGCCTCACCTGCCACGAGCAGGCAGGCCTCGTCACCTTCGTGGGCGATGGCCACACGACAGCCGGTAGCGCCGCGGCCATGTAGCCAATGCACCAGTTGGCGGTCGATCACTGACCACTGCGAACCCTCGCACCCCAGAGGCCATCCCCGGGTGCCTCCGGATGCTGCGTCCTCTGCAACGCCCATTCGGTCGATCAGCCGGCAGATGCCCGGGCGGTGTTCCATGATGGCCAGTCGGCGTAGCATTGCCCGGCCGGACAACCAATCAAACAGACCGACTGCCAGCTGGCGCTGGCGCAGCGTTGCCAGTAGGCGCAGCGTCGCTCCTGTGGGCACTCCAATGTCCAGGGGCACAGTGCCCAGTTGCCAGGAACTCGTCATTGCTCCGCCTCAGGCTGCCAGGTGGCGCAGGTCCAGCCGGTCGTGGATGCCCAGCTTGCCATAGGCCCGCTTGCGCAGTGTGGTGACGGTCGAGGCAGAGATTCCCAACTCGGCGGCGATCAATATCGCGCTCTGGCCATCAGCAATGCGCGCGCAGACCTGGCGTTCGCGCCTGGACAGAGACGCGGCGCGCAAACTCAGACGCACCTCGGCCGAGTCCATGCGTTCCCCGTTCCCTGAATCTGCGGGGCTGACAATTCGGTGCGCCTCGCGCACCAGCAACCCGAAGGGTTGAAGTGCCTGGAGCGCGTCCGCCCGAAAGCGGTCGTCCAACGTGGCGGAAAACAGATGCATGGCCCAGGCAGTGTTCGGTGCGAGTGCGTACAGCACGCTGATCCGTTCGCAGAGGCCGTTTCCGTGGGGGAAGTGGCCGAGCCAGCGGGCCGGAGGCGCGACGGCGCTACGAAGGCCGAACATGGCGTCGTCACAAACGCCTCTGGCCAGCGCCACAAGGTGGCCGTGCGCGGGGTCGGTGATGGAGTCGGCAACCCCCTGACCGATCTCGCCCGCTGACAGACGACCGAACGCGGGCGCGACAACCTTCCGCACTTTCAGCACACCGCCGTGCAGCACGTATTCGATGGCCAGGGCCGGGCCTGCATTGATGGTGGAACACAACAGGCTCAGCATGCGCTCGGTGGCCTGATTATCTTCCGCTGCGGTGAGCAGTTCGAGCACACGGCCCAGGGGCATCGAATGCGCCGAAGGCAACTGGTCCGGCGTCCAGCGCACCGACTCGGTTGTCGGTACAAGGCATCGATGAACCATAGCCTCGCTCATGTGCTCCCTGGCGCACATCGAGTCACTGCGGGCTTTGCGCAGCCGCGATGGGCTGATATTGTCGTCTTCGTTGATAGCCAACGGCAGCCTGGCGACTGAGCTGTCAACGGAGATCTGCATTTGGTGGCAACACGAAGGTTAGTTTTAGCATTGCTGCGGGGGGTGGTAGTGGTAGCGGTCATGCTTGTCTCTTGTTGAATACGGAATGACGCTTGTTTCAACGCATTTGCATGAGAAGGCAGAGGACGATTAACTACCTTGGACCCTGAGTGGGTTCTGGCTGAGCGCCCCCAAACCACCCCGAGCCTCCGAGTCCCTTGACTGGGTCAGGTAGCAGGGTGGCTTTTGTCTGTTCTCCGTGGTGAATGCGCAGCGGTTCAGACGCGCGGAGCCGGCACCAGCCCGAGCATCGCCTCCATCGCGATGCCGATGCCCAGCAAGCGGCTGTCCCCGAACATGGGGCCATCCAGACTCATCCCTACCGGCATACCGGCGCCAGTGAGACCCGCCGGCAAGGTCAGCCCGGGCACGCCGGTGTTGCTGCCAGGGTCGGAGTTGCGGATCATGTTGGCGAACGTGTCCACCTGTGGTCCACCGTTGATGGAGACGGTTGACGATCCCTTGACGGGGTCGATCACCGGAGCCTGTATCGAGGTGGTCGGAAACATCATGGCGTCGAGCTTGTTGTCCGCAAAGTAGCTGGCGTACATCGCCTGCATCTGCGGGCGCAGGACCTTGATCGCGTTGTCGTAGGCGGCGGCCGTTGGGTCGGTCAGCACGGCAGAGATCGGCCCCTTCACGTCGGGGCTCGACACGCCGGCTGCAATGTCCGCCAAGGTGATTCCCTGAACGCCTGTATCGGCCAGATAGGCCGGAATGTCGATGCCGGCTTCGTGAAGAACAACGGTGAACGAAACCTTGTCATCAAGCGGCCAGATGCCCGGCATATCGATATCGACAAAGGTCACACCGGCCCCTTGCAGCTTTTTTCGCGCCGCTGACACGACCGCCACGACTTCGGTGTCCACGCCTGCCCAAAAGCTGGCAGGGACACCGATGCGCAGACCGTTCAGCGCCACCGAGGCAGGCGCAGGCTTGCCGCTCATGACGGCGTCCAGCAAGGCGACATCGGCCAGCGTTCGTGCCATCGGTCCAATGGTGTCGCGCGTGTGGCTGATGGGCAATACGCCAGAACCGTCGTAGCGCTTTTGCGGGCCGCCATTGGCGACGGTGGGGCGCAGCCCCGCGATGCCGCACAGTGCAGCCGGAATGCGCACAGAGCCACCGGTGTCGCTGCCGAGGCCCGCCGGCGCAATACGCGCCGCGACCGCAGCACCCGTGCCACCCGAAGAGCCACCTGGTACGCGTGTCTGGTCGTATGGGTTGCGCACCACACCGGCGAAGGGGGTGAGGTTGGTGCTGGTCGTGCCAAACGCCAACTCGTGCATGTTTGCCTTGCCCAACACGATGGCGCCTGCGTCGATCAAGCGTTGGAGCGCTGGCGCATTCTTGGTCGGTTGCACGTTTTTCAGTGCGCGCGTTCCGCCCGTGGTGGGCAGGTCAACGGTGTTGATGTTGTCCTTTACGACGATGGGCAGACCGGCCAGGGCGGGCAACGTCTCTCCTCGGGAACGCTTGGCGTCGATGGACCGGGCAGCGGCCAGCGCCTTGGTGCGATTCAAAGAGATCATGCTGTTCAGACCCGCCAAACGTTCGGCACGGGCCAAAAGCGTCTCGGTGTACTGGGAGGCGGTCACTCGGCCCGTTCGAATGGCATCGACGGCTTGGGTGGCCGTCAGCGCGAGTTGTTCTTCGACGCTCAGACCACCACCTCCTCCAACCCCGGCGCATCCGCTCAAACTGGCGACCGCGAGAGCGGATCCTGTGAGCGCTCCGGAAGCGACGACAAACTCACGACGTGACAAGAATTTGGACATAAGTACCTCTTGATGGAATGGATGGTCTGAATGTAGAGATCGCTGAGCCCGCGATCCATCTGTGCTGTCGCTGTTAACTATCGATCGACTGCATGAGGTGGCGCGGGTCCAGGTGTCTGCTGTCAGGCCGGGTCTGTCTTCTGCTCGGTGGCCATGTATTCGGGATCGAAATCGTGAACCCGAGGGGCAGGCTTCCGATTGAACAGAAGGCGCAGCACGTCGGGGCGGGAGTAGTGACCAGCGGGGTCATAAGCCGCCTTGGTGACACCGATGAAACCCAGGTCCACATCGGCGTAGAGAATGCCTTCCTCCGTCTCTGGAATGGGATCGCATAGGGGCTTGGCGTCGGGCCCATAAATCATGGCGTAGCCACCGCCCTCCAGCAGGAGCTGCTTCTTTTGCGGCGAATCGGCCAGCATGTCCATCATCTCCTTGGACACCGTCGCGCAAGGGGCCACCACATAGCAACTGCCCTCCAGCGCATAGACCTGGCTCGCGGCGTTGTTGGCTTCGGCGCTGAGCTGGAAGGCCGCGCCCCGGTAGACCGAGAAGCTCGGCCAGGCGGCGATGTGAATCTGCTCGTTCTGCGAGTACATGGCGTACTTGGTCAGCGGCTGAATGTGCTCTGCACAGCAGAGCGCACCCATGCGGCCCAGAGCGGTTTCATGCACTGCAATATGGCTGCCGTCGCCTTCACCGAAAACCGTGCGTTCGGCGTGTGTCGGCTTGAGTTTGCGCCGCGTGGCGATCACCTTGCCGGTGTTGTCGATGATGGCCTGTGCGAGGTACAGCGTGCTGCCATCCCGTTCGGAGAATCCGAGCACGACATGGATGTTGTTGTCAGCGGCGGCCTTGCACAAACGCTCCCACTGGGGGCTGCCGATGACCAGGGCGTTTTCGAAATAGCGCTGGACGAACTGCATGCCCCAGGCCGGCGAGTCGAGCCAGATCCACCACGGGTACCCGGGGAGCCAGACTTCGGGGAATGCGATCAGCGAGGCCTTTTGAGCGGCAGCTTCTTCGATCAGGTGCACCGCTTTGGCGACGCCTTTGTCGAGGTCGAGAAACTCGGGTGCCGCCTGAACGCAGGCGACTTTGTACTTGGTTTCAACAGGGGACGTCATATCGGGCTCCTACAGGCAAAGTGAATGCAACGCCAACGGGTGTCAGCGGTGGAAGAGGGCGAGCCGGCCGGGCTCCGTTGACGGCGCAATGACCTCCAGAAAGGGCTGGTCCAATGCCTGACGGGAGCCGTCAAGCCGCGTAGCGGTTCACCGCTTCTTCGTTCCATGAGATGCCGGCACCTGGAACATCCGGCGGCGTGGCCGATCCGTTGGTGAACTTCAGGGGCTCCTGCAAGATGGGCCCCGCCAGGTCCATGCGCTCCAGGAAATGACAGGTCGGCGTGACCGCCAACAGGTGAACGCTGAACTCCTGGAAGATGTGACTGGACATGAGCACGCCGTGTGCCTGGGCCAGCGCTGCAGCGCGCAGCCAGCCCGTGACGCCACCAATCTTCATGACATCGGGCATCGCCAGATCGCAGGCCCCTGCCGTCAGTGCTTTGTGCATCTCGTCGGTGCCGCACCAGTTTTCGCCCATCTGAATGGGCAAACGAACCTGGCTCCGGATCATGGCGTGACCGCTGTAGTCTTCTTGCAGCGTCGGTTCTTCCACCCAGGCAATGCCTTCGTCTTCCAGCGCACGGATGCGGCGAACGGCCTCAGGAGCGCTCAGGCCCTGGTTGTAGTCCACGAGAAGCTGCGCCTGTGGGCCGATGGTCTTGCGAAGTGCGCGGACGATCACCAGGTCCTCGTCCAGCGTCGCGTAGCCGATCTTGGTTTTGATGGCTTCAAATCCGTTGGCCATGGACTGTTCGGCGCGGCGCAGACCCACCTCCAGACCGTCCATGCTGTGGCTGTCATAGGCTTTGATGGGTCGAATCGAACCACCCAGGACCTGTACCAGCGGCAGTTTCTGCGCGACCGCCAGCGCGTCCCAGACGGCCATGTCGATGCCTGCGCAGGCCATCAAGGCGATGCCGGTGCGACCTAGCAGGCGCAGCCTCTGCGAGAAAAACTGGTCGATGTCAAAAGGCGACAGCGGTTTCCCCTGAATCGCGTTGCCGAGCGAGAGCACCATCTGCCGCGTGGCTTCGAGCGCCATCGGCGTGTAGGTGAACACGTAGGCGCGTCCCACGGCGCCGGTGGACGTCGTCAGGTCGATCAGGACGAGCGGTGCGGTGGCCACAACGCCCACCGAGGTTTTGACCGGGTACTCCAGCGGTACATTGACCGATCGGGTGGAGATGCCAGTGATTAGGATGTCCATGCGGAGTTCTCCTTTTATGAACGGTGTTCTCAGGAAGTGCGACCTGCAACTAGAGGGGCGGCGTGGCAGAGATCGGACACCTGGGCCGCTCCCAGCAGGGTCATCGTCCGGGTCAGCTCGCGGGCCAGCAACTCCAGCACAGCGCTCACGCCTTCTTCGCCGTCAACCGCCAGGCCATACAGCGCCGGGCGCCCGATGAGCACGCCTTGGGCACCCAGGGCCAGGGCCTTGGCAATGTCGGTCCCACTACGGAAGCCGCTGTCCACCAGCACGGGCACCTGCCCACCCACCGCGTCCAGCACCGGGGGCAGCGCGGTAATGGCGGCGGGCGCCGCGTCCATCTGGCGACCACCGTGGTTGGACACGATCAACCCGTCAACGCCGTGGCGCAGGGCCATGGCCGCGTCATCGGGGTGCAGAACACCTTTGAGCAACAAGGGGCCGCTCCAAAGGGTTCGCAGCCACCGCAGGCTGTCCCAGACCATGGAGCGGTCCATGGTCCGGTTCAGCAGGGCCGCCTGGGCTTGTGCAGAGCCCTTGCCTTCGGTCTCAGACAGGTTGACGAACTCGGGTGCGCCCGCCAAGGCGGCGCGAAACAACCAGGCCGGGTGAGTGAGCATTTCAAGTGCGGTGCCCAAGGTCGGCTTGAACGGCAGTCGAAACCCGTTGCGTTCGTCCCGCTCGCGGTAGCCGCTGACAGGGACATCGACCGTCAGCACCAGGGCCTCGCTGCCCTCGCGTGCAGCGCGGCGAACCAGTTGCTCGGCCATGCCGCGGTCACCCATGACGTACAGCTGCAGCCAGGGCGGGGCAGCTTCTTTGGCGACCGCCTCAAGCCGGGCGTTGGACGCCGTGGACTGGATGAACGGAATGCCATGCCGCTGAGCTGCCCGCGCGATAAGCACATCACCTTGGGGCCTGATCAATCCATTCAGCCCCATCGGTGCGATGGCAATGGGGTGTTTCCAGCGCCGGCCAAACACCTCCACCGAGGTGTCCACCGCCGCCGTGTCCCTCAGCACCCTGGGCGTCAACACCAGCTGTTCGAGGGCCGTGCGGTTTCTTTGAAGGCAGATTTCTCTTTCCGCAGCACCATCCACATAGTCGCGCACAAACCGGGGCAGCTTGGCCCGTGCACGGTGTTGGTAGTCCTCAACGTTTAACAGCATGTCGTGTGCTCCACGCGGCTAAGCGATGAGTCCGGGCAGCCACAGGGCCAGCGCCGGAAATGCGCACAGCAGCAGCAAGCGAATCACGTCGGCTGCGATGAAAGGCATCGTGCCTTTGTAGATGCGTCCCAGTGGTATGTCACCGGCAATCGTGTTAATGACAAACACGTTGATGCCGACCGGGGGGCAAATCATTCCAAACGTGACCGCCATAACGATGATCACGCCGAACCAGACCGGGTCGAACCCCAGCTGAACCATGGCAGGGAAGACGACGGGAACCGTCAGGAGAATCATGGCCAGCTCGTCCATCACCGCGCCCAGCAACAGGTAGCCCAGCATCACGAGCGCCAGCACACCGTAGGGCCCAACGGGCAGGTGCACAAGAAAATCGACCGCCTTCTGGGTGAACTGCGTGATAGTGAGGAAGTAGCCAAACAGGAAGGCGCCCACCACGATCAACAAGATGGCGGAGGAGACCCGCAATGCATCGATGAGCGCGAGGCGAATGGTCTTGCTGCGAAGCTGACCGCGGACCACCCCGATGAGCAAGGTACCGATGGCGCCCGCGCCCGCCGCCTCCTGAACGGTGAACAACCCGCCATAGATGCCGCCCAGCACGAACATGAACAGCAGGATGACGGCCCACAGGTTTTTGAGGCTGCTGAAGCGTTCCCGCCAGGTGTGCTGTTCGCCCACAGGCAACATGGCGGGGTACCGCAATGCCGTGAGGTGGACGACGATCGAATATCCAACCACCGCCAGAAGACCGGGCACCACGCCCGCTGCAAAAAGCTGGGTGATGTCCGTGTCGGTCATGATGCCGTACAGCACGAAGATGACCGACGGCGGGATCATGATCCCCAGGGTGCCACCTGCTGCGATGAGACCGGCCGAAAAGCCCGGGTCGTAGCCGGCGCGCCGCATTTCTGGCAGCGCGACTTGTGACATGGTCGCGGCCGTGGCCACCGACGAGCCATTGATGGCGGCAAAGCCCGCGCACGAAGCAATGGAAGCCAGGGCCAGGCCGCCGCGCCGGTGGCCGAACCATGCCCGACCGGCGGTGAACAGTTCCTTGCTCATCCCGGCCTGAGACGCAAACGCACCCATCAGGATGAACATGGGAATGACGGCGAGGTCGTAGTCCGTGACCACGGACAAGGGCACGTTGGCCAGCAGGTTGAAGGCAGCCGTCCAGGTGGACAGCATCCCGAAACCCAGCACACCCACGATGCCCATGGCAATGCCGATCGGCACACGAAGCACCATCAGCACCAGCATCAGCACGAAACCCAGCAGGGCGACGAGATCACGATCCATGTTCAAACTCCAGTGGGTCGCCGTTCCCGCTGGCGCGCCGCCACATCTGCACCACCCGGGCTGCAGAGAGGATGGCGGCGGCCGTGGCGCCGAGTGCGGCCACGGCATAGAACCAGCTCATGGGCAGGCGGAGGTCCGAGGTGGCCTGTTCGCCGGTACCGCTGACTTTGATCCACACCATCCAGGCCAGGGGGCCGAGAAAGGCAAACGTCAACACTGTCGCCAGCATGTCCATGCGAATCCGGTTGCGTGGTCCCAAGTGTTCCCAAAGCGCGTCCACGCAGATGTGGCCGCCACGGTAGGTAGCGATGGCCATGCCCCAGAAGATGGAGATTCCCAACAGCAGCCTGGATCCGTCGTACCAGTCAGGCACCTGCACGTCCGCCACATTCCGGATGAAGACATTGCCAGCGGTCAGCAAGGCGATGGCCAGAAGAAAGAAGGCCGCGACCGATTCGGTCGTGTCGAGAATCTTCTTCATGGGATCAGTACGCCGCTTTGCGTGCCGTCAGTTCGCGCTTGAGGTCATTGAGCACCTCGGTTGGATTTGCGCCGCTCTTTTGTGCACCTTGGCTCCATTGCGCCGTGATGGGTTCGACGGCCTTCTTCCAGGTCTGAACTTGTTCAGGAGTGAGCTGAACAATGGTGTGACCGGCAGTGGCTGCCAGCTTGGCTTCACCCGCGTCTTCGGCGCCACCCCAACCCTCACCGACCTTGGCAGCCCATTCGTTGCTGCAGTGGTCGTTGATCACCTTCTTCTGGTTCGCCGAAAGCCCTTCAAACCAGGGCTTGTTGATGACCCATACGAAAGAGGCTGCGTACAGCTTGGTGTCCAGGTGGAACTTCACCGCCTTGTCGATATTGAAGGAAATCAGCGAATCCCACGGGAAGGTGATGGCATCGGCCACGCCTTTTTCCAGCGCGTCGCGCGACTCGGGCGCGGACACCTGCACATTGCTGGCACCCAGGTGCACCATGGTCTGCGCGACCGTACCGTTCGCGGGACGGATCTTCATACCCTTGATCTGGCCTGGTTCGGTGATCGGCTTCTTGGAGTGCAGCGTGCCGATGTGGATGTGCGCAAAGCAATACTTCACATCCTTCATTTCCTTCTCGGCGTGTTTGCGGTACCAAGCATCCACTGCGGCAGAGCCCGTGCCCGGCTGCGAGATGAGGAACGGCAGTTCACTGGCCGCGAAGATGGGGAAACGGCCAGCCTGGTAGCCCGGGCTGACCCAGGAGATCTCAGAGATGCCGTCGCGGGCCATGTCGTAGTGGTCGGCTGCCTTGCCCAGTTGCTGGGCCGGGAAGAGGGCCACCTTGATGCTGCCCTTGGAGGCCGCTTCGATGGACTTGGCCCAGGGCTCGATGCTCGTCTTGGCCAGGGAGTGCTGGGCGGGCACCCAGAAGCCGAATTTCATCTCGACGGGTTTGTCCTGGGCATGGACCTGCATACCAAAAGCCATCGCCAGTGCGGCGCCTGCCACGACGTTGATGCGGTTGCGTGAGTTCATTGTCTGTCTCCTTTATGGGTGCCCATTGATTCGGGCGTTGAAAAAACTGGCAGTGCTGAATTGGGGCGTTAGAGCGTCATTTCTTTCGCCGGTTTGGGGCGTCGAACGATGCGAATCGGGTGGGACCTTACTGGGGGAGGCGGCAGGCCCAGCGAGCGGGCCAGCGCCCGGCCTTCCGGGTCCACCAGCGCGGCCTCGCGTGCGGAGCGAACGCGCGCGACCGCTTGTTCGATCGAATGCGCGTCACGCTTTTCAATGGTGAGACTGAGCCAGGCTTCAACATCCTTTAGCACCGTGGTGAGGCTGCTGTGGCCACGCTCACTGGTTTCCCCGTAACCTTTGACGAGGTTGCCGCACAGGGCCACTTCGTAGGCCAGTCTGGAGCCCGTGCATTGCGCCTGGCGAATGGCCTCCAACCAACGATCGATGAGCGCCTGTTCCGACGCAAAGCGCGAAGTTTTGCGACGCCAGGCGCGCAGCGAGCGCAAAACGCAAAGCATGGCAAAGCCCCGCACGGTGTCGGTACGCACGTGCAAGCCCACGTTGAGCTTGTGCGCCTTGTGGGCCAGTTTTTTTCTCAGCCAGGTGGCGGCACCGGTGGGCAGCAGCGAACAGATTTCATCAAGGCCAGGCTTGAGGTACTCCGTCAGGTGAACCGGTTCATCCGCACGGGCGCCCACTTCCTTGCGAACCCGCTCCAGTCGGTCTGAGCGGGTCTTGAGATCGGCCACCCGGATGACATCCTCGTAGCTCATCCAGAGGGCCAGGTAGCGCGCCGTCTCGGTCGACATCGGGTAGTCCCCGGCGCTGTGGCTTTCCAGCCGCTGGATGGATTCAATCCGTTCCAGGTACAGGTCGGCGTATCGGGCATCCATGTAGTCCGTGGTCAGCTCGACGCCGGACTGGGCGACGCTGCGCAGCGGCTCCGCGAACGATGCCAGCTTCGGATGAACGGTTTTCCAAGCGGTTGACGGGGCTGCTTGACCTTGACCGGTCACCGCCTTTTTCGTCACGTGGTCGTACCCGGCGGCAAAGCCCTTCAGGCTCGCGTCAACGGCCTTGCCTGATTCGCGGATGGCCTGCTCGCAGGCTTCCCGTGAGAACGGCAGCGCGCCGCTACCCGCCATGGCCCCGAACATCACTGTGTTGATGACCGTGCCGTGCTTCCAGGCCAAGGCGCGCATGTCGAACAGGTGACTGTGCATGGCCAGGTCCCTGGCGGCGTTGATCACCCGCGTGCCGTCGTAGCGACCATCGCCCATGGCCATCTTTTCAGCCACCGCGTACTCGCGGTGGGTCGACGCGACCAGGGTGGTTCGCTTCGGGTGCACAAAGCCGCCTTGAAGAACCCGACCCGCTTCGACCAGTTCGGACGCGGCCACGATGTCCACATCGCCCTGGCTGGGTGTCAGGCTGAAAACGGGTTGCTGGCCACCCAGGTCAGCACGTGCAACAGGATAGATTTCAATGTAGTAGTTCGTCGCACCAGTGCGCTGTGCGACGCCTGGCACCGATGTGCTCTGCACCGGGTAGCCGTGTGCGGTTGCGGCCGAGATCAGCCAGTCCGCGAGCACCCCACCGCCTTCCCCGCCCATGGCTGCAACCAGAATGGTGACAATGTGGGGTTCCTTTTGCGACGTGTTCATGCGCTGACCTCCTGCGCGGCGGGCACTTGGGGTTTACCCACCATGGCGTTGATGACACCTTTCCGCAGGCGGTACAGCCACCGTTCCCACGCACTGGCGTTTTGGACGATTTCAGCCTTGTAGAAAGAAGGACAAAGAATGGCGGCGTGTGCGTTCTCGCCGCAAAGGCCACAGCCCACACAACCCTGGTTGACGGTGGCGACAGGGTCGGTCCGTAGGGGACTGGGATTGGGTTTGATGGTCAGGGAAGGGCAGCCGGACAGACGGATGCACGAGTGGTCGCCCGTGCACACATCGTCGTCGATGCCAAACCGGGTGCGCACCACGCGCTCACCGCGCTTGAGCTTGGCCGCGTTGATGGGCTTTACGCGCCGCTGCCGTTCCAGCTGGCATTCGCCGTCCGCGATGATGACCTTTAGGCCACCTTCGTTTGTCGTCATGGCATCGTGCAGCGTGTCCCGCATCTCAGCCACGTTGTAGCTGGTGATTTTCCGTATCCACTGGACCCCCACGCCTTTGAGGGCGGTCTCGATGTCGAGCGTCAGGGTCTTGCCCGCCGGCTGTGTGGGAGAAGACGCAATCGCCTGCGTACCTGTGGCCGATGTGTAGCCGTTTTTGAGGATCACCAGCACGGAGTCTTGATTGTTGTAGACCGCGTTCACCACCCCGCTGGTGAAGCCGTTGTGCCAGAAGCCCCCATCGCCCATGACGCTGATGACGCGGTTCTGCATCAAGGGGCCGACGCCCGATGAGCTGGCCAGGCCCAGTCCGTAGCCCAGCACGGTGCTGCCCGTGTTGAAAGGGGGCAGGGTGCCGAAGGTGTGGCACCCGATGTCGGCGCTCACGTGGACGTTGCCCAGTTCTTTCTGCATCAGCTTCAACGCGGCAAAGACAGGGCGCTCCGGGCAACCGATGCAGAAGCCCGGCGGTCGGGCAGGCACCGGAACTCCCAGCGCTTCAACCGCTTGCGGCTTGAGTTGGGCCAGCGGAGCGGCGGCCTCCGACACCTCGGCGGCCCCTTGTTCGGCGAGCGCGGCCGGTGCGGCCTGCTTGATGAACTCAGCCAGGCTTTTGGTCAGAACCTCGCCGGTGTACTCGCCCGCCATCGGAAAGATGTCTTTGCCGTACAAGCGCGTGTCGCTCTGGGCGCGACGAAGAATCGCTTGCAGGGATTCTTCGATGTAGTTGGGCTGACCTTCTTCCACCATCAGGACCGCGCGTTTGTTGGCGCAGAACTCGACCAGCTCATCGGGGACCAGCGGGTACACCACATTGAGCACTTGCAGCGGAATGCGGCTGTTGCCGAAGGTGTCTGCCAGCCCCAGCTGCTGCAGCGCACGGATCGTGCCGTTGTAGAGGCCGCCAGGAATGATGAGTCCCACGTCGGTGCAGTCGCCCTCGAATCGCTCGTTGAGCTGATGGTCCTTGATGAATTTGACCGCTGCAGGCCAGCGCGACTCGATCTTCAGCCGCTCGTGTGCGTAGATGGACGGAGGCAGGTTGATGTTCGAGAAGTCGAACTTGGGTTGGCTGATGGTCTCGCGGGTCGATATCGCGGGGGCACGGTTGTCTTTGCAGACAAAGGAACCGTGCACGTGGCAGGCACGGATGCGCAGCTGGAGCATGACCGGCGTGTGGCTGGCTTCGGAGAGTTCGAAGCTCTTCTCAACTGCCTCGACGATGGACGTCAGGTTGGGCCTGGGGTCCATCAGCCACATCTGCGACTTCATGGCGAACGCGTGGGTGCGCTCCTGGATGATGCTGGAGCCCTCACCGTAGTCCTCACCCAGGATCACCAGTGCTCCACCCTGGACACCGGACGAGGCCAGATTGGACAGGGCATCCGACGCGACGTTGGTGCCCACGGTGGACTTCCAGGTGACCGCCCCGCGAACCGGATAGTTGATTGAGGCGCCCAGCATGGCGGCGGCGCCAGCTTCGGAGGCGCTGTTCTCGAAGTAGATGCCCAGCGTGTCCAGCAGCTCGCGCGCATCGCCGAGCACGTCGATCAGGTGGGAAACCGGCGCGCCCTGGTAGCCACCGATGTAGCTCACACCGGATTGCAGCAGGGCTTTGGTGACGGCGAGGATGCCTTCACCATGAAATTCTTCTCCGGCGCCCAGCGACAGGCGTGAGATCTCTTCAGCGAACGAACGCTCCATGTTTGTCTCCTGTCGATGGTGTCTGACACCTCGACTTGTTGTGTTTTCCAGCCGCTCGGTGGCTGGGCTTTGACTGTTAGCGCGAGCTTAGGTGTCTTGCGAAAGTTGTCCTATCAATGCAAACGTTGTTGCATATCGATGGATTAAATTTAGTCTCGAAACCGCGCCGAACCGACATAACAGGTGTTGGCGTGAGGTTCAGGGTTCCGCTTGCAGCAGGCGGTGCACCTGGTGCCAGTCGACGCCCACTTCGTCGCTTCGAGGCCCTCGGATCAGCACGTTCTCGCGGAACAGATGGGCGACCACTCTGCTGGCCGTCACGTGGTTGACGTCGAGCGTGTCGGCCATCTCGTGGCGGCTTGGCAACCAGATGGAAGTAGCTTGCGAGAGGTGGGCTTTTCTGAGCTGATCCAGCAGCAACAGCACGCGGCGCCTGGCGCTTGATCGGTGCAGCTCCACCCGAAACTTCGTAATGTCCCGCAGCAGGTGTGATACGTCCATACTGGACCGTGACTGGATGCCCGCGTGGCGACCCGCGCCCGATCTGGCCTGGCTGGCGAATGGCTCCAACACGATGTCTTTGCAGGCACGGGCATCGAAATACCGTGGCTCGCCCAGACAGGCTTCGTGGCCAATGAGCGCCCCCGGGCCAAGGAAATGAACAATGCAGCGCTCGCCCCGGTGATTGACGCTCTCCAGGCAGGCGATGCCCGATCGGATCACGAACGCGGTCGAGGAAGGTTCGCCCTGCTGATAGATGTAGCTTTTAGCCAGGAATCTAGCCAGCTTCGGGACCAGCTGAATGGCCGTAAGCGGGGACCTTGTAAATCGGTGCGAATGGGAGACGACCAGTTGCTGACTCATGGTGGTTTCACGTGCCTTGTGCCCATGATCGGATGGCCTGGAACACGGCCCACAGCGGCGGGTTGTTCAGGCCCTGGCCTGATCGTCTGGATGCGTGCAGCCGCACGAAATGGTTCAGTGCATCGGTGTTCGTCGGACCGGGTGCCAGCACCTTGACCTCATCGTCCGCCACCACCATGTATGTGGGAAACGTCTCGATGTCCAGCGCCTCGACCATCTCGCTGTGGTCTTCGATGTCAACCCAGACCCAGCGCACATCGGGCTGTTGACGGCGCAGCATGGAAAACGCCGGCTGCAGATCGCGGCACTGGTGGCACCACTGGGCACATAGGCAGATCACCCAGACGTTATCGCTGGTGGGCGCGTCGGGTTCCGGCACCGTTGGCGGATCTGCACTGCGGCTGGACATGGAGCGCTCTGCCGCAGCCTTATCGCGACACGATGAACGTCGAAGGCTCGCGAACGGGTTTGGCCGACGGGTGATCGATGTCGGTCACGATGAAGTGGATGTTGAGGATGTCGCCCGCCTTTGTCGCGGCCATCGCGTTGGGCATGCGCGCGGTCACGGTCAGGTTGGTGGCCTGGGCCGGTTGCAGGACCACGGTGGACCGGTGGAGCAAGCTGACATCGCTGTTTGGTTCGATCGCCACGTTCAGCGATTGCACGCGGTCCGAGGCGTTCATCAGCTGCAGGGTGTACACGTTCTCCACCGCGCCATCTTCCACCATGCGGGCCATGATGTTGCGGTCGCGCAGCACATTGAGCCGGACCTCCGGGCGCGTCACAAAGGCAGTGGCCACAGCGCTTATGGCGATCAGCAGCAGCGTGCCGTAGACCACTACGCGCGGTCTCCAGAACCGCTTGAAGGACGTCCCCTGCGCCGACGCGCCGCCACCCAGTTCCATCAACGAAGCCATGCGGATCAGGCCCCGGGGCGCCTCGATTTTGTCCATCACCTGGTTGCACGCGTCGATGCACAGCCCGCAACCGATGCAGGCCGCCTGCAACCCCTGGCGGATGTCGATGCCGGTCGGGCAGACCTGGACACACAGCGTGCAGTCGATGCAGTGCCCGGCGGATTTGTCACGGCTGTCGTTGTCGGCACCCGCCCGGCGCGGCTCGCCCCGGCGGTGGTCGTACGCCACGTTCAGCGTGCGTGGGTCCATCAACGAGCCTTGGAAGCGGCCGTAAGGGCACATGTGCAGGCACACGCTCTCGCGCAGGTAGCCCGCATTGCCATACGTGGCCAGGCCGTAGAAGCCAATCCAGAAACTCTCCCAGGGACCGAGCTGGCACGGCACGGCCAGGGCCAGTTCGCGGATAGGCGTGAAATAGCCCACCAGCGTGAAGCCGGTCCACAGGGCGAGCAGCGCCCAGGCCAGGTGTTTGCCGCCGCGCCGCAGCAGCTTCTGGCCGGTCCACGGGCTGCGGTCGAGCCGCAGGCGGGCCTGGCGGTCACCCTCCGCGCGGTGCTCGATCCACTGGAACAGCGCGGTGTACACCGTCTGCGGGCAGGCGAAGCCGCACCAGACGCGCCCGGCCACGGTGGTGGCAAAAAACAGCAGCAGGGCGCTGATCACCAGCAGGCCGGCGAGGTAGATCAGGTCCTGCGGGTAAAGCACCGCGCCGAACAGGAAGAAGCGGCTGGCTTCCAGGTCGAACAGCACCGCCTGGCGACCGTTCCAGCTGAGCCAGGGCAGGCCGTAGTACACCAGCTGCGTGATCCAGACCATCGCCCAGCGCCAGCGGGTGAACAGGCCCGTGATCGAGCGCACCTGGATCTTGTCTGCGGCGGGCCGGTGGTTGACCGGGACGATGGGGATGGTGCGGGGGGTCATGGGGTTCAGGTGTTCGTGGTGAGCGCGCGCGGCCGGCAGGGCGCCAAAGCCTCAGCCACAGGGGTCAGGAGCGTCGCCAGATCGTGTTCGCCCAGCCATTCGTCTTCGCGGAAGAAGACACGGTTCAGGTGGATCGAGGCTTGAGCTGATTCGTGTTCATGCGGGTGGGTTTCTGGTGTGGCATGAACCGACAAGCCGTCTTCCTCGCTGCGCAGCAGCACCCAGCCCGCGTTGCCGTCACCCAGACGCACCGGTGCGACCAGCGAGAAGCCCTCCCAGGGCAGGTTGGGCACCCCGTGAAATCGCCCGCTGAGCAGCCAGCCACGTCCGGTGTCTTCAGCGCTCAGTTCCCGACCGCCCGGGGCCAGCGTTGCCGCCCGGCTACCCATCTGGAATTCGGGCAGCCAGAGCTCACGCAATCCTACGTTGAAGGTCTGCACCAGCGCCTCGATGGCCAGGCGCTGCGCCCACAGGACCGCTGCGGCGGCCGGGTCCTGCCGTTGCAGAAGCCCGGCGGCATGCGCCAGATCGTCGAGGCCGCCGCCGTTGCCGCCCAGATGGCGGGGCACCGCACAGCGCAGCAGGCCGGAGTCCACCACCCGCTGCAGGGGAGCGCGTGAAGCCTGAAGCACGTTCACAACGGGAGCGGTGCCAAGGAGTCCGGTGTCGGTGAGCATGGCACGATGGTCGCTCGTGATGATCTGATTGCACAGATTCAGTTGAAATGAAATCAGACCGGATCAGATGGGGCTGTCCTTCGCATCTGATCCGCTGTTTCGGAAAAAAGAGCCGCTTCTGTGCCGGGTGGCCGTGGGTGGCGCGCGGATACTCGTTCCATGTCTGATTCACCCACTCCGCGGCGGCCCTGGCCCGCCCGGCCCTTCAAAGCCTTGCTGGCCATGGCCGGTCTGGTGGCGCTGCAATGGCTTGGCGATGCCTTCGTGGCGCGAACCGGCTGGCCGGTGCCCGGTTCGCTGTTGGGCTTGCTGGTGCTGCTGGCGGGGCTGGCGCTGTGGGGGCGCGTGCCCCAGGCCCTGGACGATGTGAGTGCGCCGCTGTTGCGCCACCTGATGCTTCTGCTCATCCCGTCGGTGGCTGCGGTGGGCCTGTACGCCGGCCTGCTGGTGCAACACGCGGTCGCGTTCCTGCTGGTGTCCGTGGGGGTCACAGCCCTGACCATCGTGGCCACCGCCTGGACCCTGCAGCGGCTGCTGAAGCGGGTGCGGCCTTGATGCTCTGGTCTGCAATCACGCTCGCGGCCTACCTGACCGCGCTGTGGCTGTACCGGCGCAGCGGCCACCACCTGCTGTGCCTGCCCGTGCTCACCGGCACGGGCCTGGTGCTGGCCGCGCTGGCGCTGGCCGGCACCGGCTACCCGGTCTACGCCGAGGCCACGCGCGTGCTGCGCTGGCTGGCGGGGCCGGCCGTCATCGCCCTGGCCGTGCCCCTGTACCGGCAGGCGACCCTGCTGCGGCGGCTGGCCTTGCCCTTGCTGGCAGCGCTGGCGGCGGGTTGCCTGGTGTCGGTGCTGGGCACCGTGGCACTGTGCGTCCTTCTGGGCACGCCGATGTCGTTCGCGCTGTCGCTGGCGCCCAAGGCCGCGACCATGCCCATGGCCTTGTTGGCGGCCGAGCGCGCGGGCGGTGTGCCCGCGGTGGCGGCGATGGCCGTGGTGGCCACCGGCGTGCTGGGCCCCTTGCTGGAAGGGCCTCTGCTGCGCTGGTTGCGGGTGGAGGAAGGGCCCGAGGGCGGTGCGGACGGCGAGGTCGTGCGCAGCTTCACGCTCGGCCTGGTGGCGCACGCCATCGGCGTCGCGCGCGTCTTGCAGACGCACCCCGGCAGCGTGGCCTTGGCGGCCCTGGCCATGGGCCTGAATGGCGTCGCCACCGCGATGGTGCTGGCTGTGCTGTCGCGCTGGCTGTGAGGGGGCCGCTGCGGGATGCCCTGCCGGAGGACCCACCGCTGGCGCCGGGTGGGGTTCCGGCCACGCCCGCCATCTGCGCTGTAGCATTCCCGGGAACCTGGACCTGGGAAGATCAGATGAACGGCACCCGCCTGACCCGATACCAACAGCTGGCCGAAGACATGGCCGACGCGATCCGCGCCGGCCTGCTGCGCTCGGGCGAGCGCCTGCCGTCTGTGCGCGCCACCTGCGAGCAGCGGCGCGTGAGCCCGTCCACCGTGTTCCAGGCCTACGGCCACCTGGAGTCGCTGGGGCTCATCGAAGCACGCGCGCGCTCCGGCTACTTCGTGCGCGCCACGCGCCGCCCGCTGCGGGCCGGCCCCGAACCGGCGCCCCCGCGCAGCGAGGCCACGCCGGTGGCCATCAGCGAACTGGTGTTCGACCTGCTGGGCAGCACACGCGATGCCGACGTGGTGCCGCTGGGCTCGGCCTTTCCGGCCGCGCACCTGTTCCCGTTCGATGAACTGGCGCGCAGCGGCGCGCGCGCCATGCGGCGCCTGAAGGCCAGCCAGATCACCGGCGCGCTGACAGCGGGCGACGAGGGCCTGCGCCTGGCGCTGCGCAAACGCTACGCGCTGCAGGGCGTGCCGCTGGCCGACAACGAACTCATCATCACCAACGGCGCCATGGAGGCGCTGAACCTGTGCCTGCAGGCGGTCACGAAACCCGGCGACGTGGTGGTGGTGGAGTCGCCCACGTTCTACGCCGCGCTGCAGGCCCTGGAGCGCCTGCACCTGAAGGCGGTGGAGGTGGCGACCGACCCGAAGGAGGGCGTGGACCTGGCCGCGCTGGGCGAGCTGCTGGCGCGGCAGACGGTGGCGGCCTGCTGGTTCATGCCCAGCTTCCAGAACCCGCTGGGCGCGCTCATGCCGGTGGCGCGGCGGCAAGCCCTGGTGGCGGTGTTGGCGCAGCACGGTGTGCCGCTGATCGAGGACGACGTGTACGGCGAGCTACACGCCGGCGTGCGCCGCCCGCCGCCGGCCAAGGCCTTCGACCAGCAGGGCGGGGTGCTGCACTGCTCGTCGTTCTCCAAATGCCTGGCGCCGGGTTACCGCGTGGGCTGGGCGGCGGCCGGGCGCTACGCGCCGCAGGTCGAGCGGCTGAAGATGATGACCTCGCTGGCCACGGCCATTCCGCCGCAGCTGGCGGTGGCCGACTACCTGGCCCAGGGCGGTTATGACAGGCATTTGCGGCGCCTGCGCGAAGCCCTGGCCGGGCAGCAGGCCCATGCGCTGAAGCTGGTGGAGCGGCACTTCCCGGCCGGCACCCGCGTGACGCGGCCCGAAGGCGGCTACTTCCTCTGGCTGGAACTGCCGCCCGTGGTGGACGCGTTGGCGCTGCACCAGCGGGCGCGGGCCTGCGCCATCAGCACCGCGCCGGGCGTTTTGTTCTCGGCCGACCACCGTTTCACCCACCACCTGCGACTGAACGTGGGGCACCCGGGCGATGCGCGGTTTGATGGCGCGATCAAGACGCTGGGGCGGCTGGCGGGGGATTTGATGGTGGGCCGCTGAACGGCCCTGCGGCCGACGGATTCAGTCTGGACGCTGGGTCGGTCACCCTGTTTTCCAGCGCATCCACCACGGCCTGCAGCGCCCGGCCACAGTCGTCGCGGGTGAGCGATCCCCCTAGGCAGATCCTCAGGCCTTCTGGCGGATTCCGGTCGGTAGAAAACGTGCTACCGGCCACCGCCGCGACCCCCAGGCTTCTCAACTGGTTGGCCATGTCGGAGGCCAGGCTGGCGCCGTCTTCGGGCAGGGGCAGCGGCAGCCAGGCGTGGAAGCCGTTCGGCTGGGTCCGCACGTCGAAGGGCATGAGGCGCTGCCGGATCTGATCGCTGCGCCAGCGGCATTCTTCCCGCATGGCAGTGAGCACCTCCTGGCAAATGCCGTGCTCGATCCAGTCGGACACCAGGTGGTTGGTCAGTGGTGAGGCCATGACCGTGGTCGCCCGCAAGGCACCGGCCAGGCGCTGGTGCGTGGCCGTGGTGGGCGCGAACACGTGCGCCGTCCGAACCCCGGCGCCCAACCACTTTGACAGGCCACTGATGTAGTAGGTCAGTTCGGGCGCGTACTCGATCAGGGGCGGCGGCACGGCGGTTGGCAACATGCCGTACGCATCGTCTTCAATGATGGGCACGCTGTGCCGCAGCGCGATGTCGGCCAGTTGTTCGCGGCGGCGAATGGGCAGGGTGGCGGTCGTGGGGTTGTGCAGGTTGGGGCACAGGTAGAGCGCGCCCACAGGTGTGCTCTTGCAGGCGGCCTCAAAGGACTCGGGGATCAAGCCCTGTTCATCCATGGCCAGGGGGTGCAGCCGGGTGCCCAGCTGGGCGGCGATGGCCTTGATTCCAGGGTAGACCAGCGGCTCCACGCAGAGCGACTGCCCGGGTTTGACCAGCAGGCTCGTCAGCGCCAGCAGCACGCTGTGTATGCCCGGGGCCACGAGTAGCCGCTCCGGCACGGCGTCGGGCACCCACTGAGCCATCCACTGCGCAGCCAGGTGGCGGTCTCTGGCGGTGCCACCGAAGTCCTGGTACCTCATGAGGTCCTGAAAGTTCGCCAGCGCCATCGACCCGGCCGCCTGCTCCTGGGCCCGCTGGCAGGCGGGGTGGTCGGCCATCTCTGGCGGCAGGTTCATGGTCATCTCGGCACCCGTGCCGGCGCGCAGCGGCAGCCCGATGAACGAGCCGCGCACGAACGAGCCCAGGCCCGGCCGGGAGACGATCAGGCCTCGTTCCCGCGCCTGTGCAAAACCCCGGACCACGGTGGTGTAGTTGAGGTCTAGCTTCAGAGCCAGGTCCCGCAGCGGGGGCAGGCGTTCCCTGGGCGCGAGCCGGCCTTGCTGCAGGTCCTGCGCGATCAGCTCGGGAATGAGCTGGTAGGCCGGCAGCGTGCTGCTCTTGAGGCGGGCGATCCAGTGGGTGAACGGCATGGCGGTGTCTGTGCGGGCGGCGCAAAGGCTTCAAAACTATCACCCGAGTGTGCCTGCGCGGCAGGCAGATTGCATGGCTGGCGGGGGCTTTGCAAGGGCAAAACGGTGCGCGTCCGCCATTGATTGGGTGCATTGATTGCATGGCCGTCCGTTCGTTTTGGTGCGGGCCCCGGCCAGCCGTCAACGGCACTGGCCCATCGCTGCATAGCCGTGGCTTCCACTACGCCCCTTTGATCGGATGTTGATCGCTGAAGGTGGTGCTGGCGTGGCACGTCGCTGGCTATGTGAAGGCAGGTGACCAGCCCAGGCTGGCACTGATTGGGTCTCAACAGAGCCCGCCTTTCAACCCACCGCCATAGGATCAACATGCCCCAAGTCACTCACCCCGCAGCTCAGAAGGGCGACTTTCTGGTCGACTACGATGAGAAGGTATTTGAAGACGTGAAAGCCGCACCCGACGAGAAGGCCCTCGTGACCTTCCACACCGTGGCTTTCGAAGGCTCCATCGGTTTCGTCAACCTGCTGCAGGCCACTCGGCTGCAGCGCAAAGGCTTCGAGACCTCCATCCTTCTGTACGGCCCGGGCGTGACGCTTGGGGTCAAGCGCGGCTTTCCCAAGCTGGGCGATTCAGCGTTTCCGGGTCACCAGAATTTCAATGAGCAGATCGCCAAGTTCATGGCCGAAGGTGGCAAGGTCTACGCCTGCCGCTTTGCATTGCAGGCGCTCTACGGCCACGGCGAAGGTGCACTGATCGAAGGCATTCGCCCGATCAACCCGCTGGACGTGCTGGACATCGTGCTGCTGCATCGCAAGGACGGCGCCTTCATCCTCGACACCTGGACGCTCTGAGCCCCGGGAGCACAAGATGGCTGACATGAAGCGAACCGTTCGGGCGGCCGCCGCCCAGATCGTCCCCGACCTGGAGAGCGCCGATGGCACCCTGGCGCGCGTGCTGGAGACGATCCGCAGCGCGGCCCAACAGGGGGTGGAGCTGATCGTCTTTCCCGAGACCTTCGTTCCCTACTACCCCTACTTCTCCTTCATCCAGCCGCCTGTACTGCAGGGCCCCGCGCACCTGCTGCTCATGGAGCGCGCCCCCACGGTGCCGGGTCCGATGACCGATGCCGTGGCGGCCGCGGCGCGTGAGGCCGGCATGGTGGTGGTGCTCGGCGTCAACGAGCGCGACCACGGCAGCCTCTACAACACGCAGATCGTGTTCGACGCCGACGGCCGCCTGCTGTTGAAGCGCCGCAAGATCACGCCCACCTACCACGAGCGCATGGTGTGGGGGCAGGGTGATGGTTCGGGCCTCACCGCGGTGGACACCCGCGTCGGCCGGGTGGGCGCTCTGGCCTGCTGGGAGCACTACAACCCGCTGGCCCGCTACGCGCTGATGGCCGAACACGAAGAGATCCACTGCGCGCAATTTCCCGGCTCGCTGGTCGGCCCCATCTTTGCCGACCAGATGGGCGTGACCATCCGCCACCACGCCCTCGAATCGGGCTGCTTCGTGGTCAACGCCACCGGCTGGCTGACCGACGCGCAGATCCGCTCGGTCACGCCCGACGAGAAGCTGCAGGGTGCGCTGCGTGGTGGTTGCCACACCGCCATCGTCTCGCCCGAAGGCAAGTACCTGGCCGATCCGCTGACCGAGGGCGAAGGCCTGGTGATCGCGGACCTGGACATGGCCCTGATCAACAAGCGCAAACGCATGATGGATTCGGTGGGCCACTACGCGCGCCCCGAGCTGCTGAGCCTGGCGGTCCGCCGCGAGCCCAACCGAACGACCCGGCCCTGGCCCGCTGCCGACACGGACGCTGGCCTCGCCGCCGAGCCTGCCACCGGCACGGCCAACGAAGCCCTCAACCCCCTTTGAACGGAGATGACCATGACCGCGATCGCCACCGAAATGCCGCCGCGCCTGGCGGATGCGCCGAACAGCCGGCAACTGATGACCGAACTGCAGTCCCAGGGCCTGCGCCTGGTGGACCCGTCGGCAGGGGCTGCCAGCCGACGGGGCGGGGCGGGGCCGTCGGATCACAAGGCTGTTACGGTGGACGGCGTCACGCTGATGGTGCCGGTGCACACGGCCACTGCTTTCAGCTCACCCTTCGTGGCCGACGCGCCCGGAGCCGATGGACTGAGCGTGCTGCGACGCGGCAGCATCCCCATCGCCAGCATTCGCTTCCCGACCCAGCCGCGCTTCTACGGGCTGAGCACCGCCGACGGTATTCCCTACCAGCAGATCGCCACCCTTCACGGCGCCGACGTGCTGGCCACGACCGTGCTGCAGACCTGCATTCGCTACGAGAGTCGGCGCAAGGCCTGCAAGTTCTGCGCGATTGGCCAGTCTCTGGCGGCCGGACGCACCATCGCCCGCAAGACCCCGGCCCAGCTGGCCGAGGTGGCCAAGGCGGCGGTGGAGCTCGACGGCGTGAAACACATGGTCATGACCACGGGCACTCCGCCCACACCTGACCGGGGTGCGCTGATCCTGTGCGAGAGCGCAGCGGCCATCCGCGCGGCGGTGGACCTGCCGTTGCAGGCGCAGTGCGAGCCACCCGACACCGACGCCTGGTTCCAGCGCCTCAAGGACTCGGGCGTGGACACGCTGGGCATGCACCTGGAGGTGGTGGGTGACGCGCTGCGCCAGCACATGCTGCCCGGCAAGGCCGAAGTGCCCATGGCGCGCTACTGGGACGCGTTCGCCGCCGCGGTGGACGTGTTCGGGCGCGGCCAGGTCAGCACCTACCTGCTCGCCGGTCTGGGCGACAGCGCCGAGACCTTGTTGACCACCAGCCAGCGTCTGCTGGACCTGGGGGTGTATCCCTTTGTCGTGCCGTTTGTGCCCATCAGCGGCACGCCGCTGGAAGACCGGTCCGCGCCGAGCGCCGACTTCATGCGCAGCGTGCTGGCGCCGCTGGGCGAGATGGTTGCCGCTGCCGGTTTGCGCGCCGACGACATCAAAGCCGGCTGTGGCCGGTGTGCCGCCTGTTCGACGCTCTCGCGCTACGAAACGCCGCTGGCCGACTGATCACCATGGAAACCCCAGCCATGCACGCTTTGTCCCAGGTGATGACCGCCATGGGCGCGACCCAGGAGCCCTGGTGCGACCTGAGCAACAGCTACCGGCCGCAGGCCTTCCGCGTTCAGTGGGCCAGCGGCCCCTGGATGAACCAGCAGGCGCATGCGCTGCGCCGACAGGTGTTCTGCGAGGAGCAGTGCCTGTTTGACGGCGACGATGAGGACGGCATCGACCGACACGAGCCTTCGGTGCGCTCACTGGTGGCGCTCTCCTGCCTGGCCGGCCAGCACGACGAGGTGCTGGGCACGGTGCGCATCCACGAAGCGCTGCCCGGAACCTGGTGGGGCTCGCGCCTGGCGGTGCGCCGCGACTGGCGCCAGCACGGCAAACTGGGCAGCACCCTGATCCGCCTGGCGGTCTGCAGCGCCCATGCGCAGGGCTGCACCGAGTTCCTGGCGCACGTGCAGGCGCAGAACGTGCCACTGTTCCAGCGCATGCACTGGCAGGTGCTGGACGAGATGGTGCTGCACGGCCGCGTGCACGCGCTGATGCGCGCGGACCTGAACCACTACCCGCCGTGCACAACGCCGTTTGCCGGCTTCGTGCTGACCCAGGGGGTGGGCACATGAGCGCCGCGCCGGGCCGTTCCCAAGCCAGCTCGCACCTCAGCCCGCAGGGAGAAGGTATACCAGTGACAACCGTCGAAGACCTGGTCGCCCGCTTGCGGGTGAGTCGCGGCTTCACCCACAAGCGCGACATTGCCGGCGTGTTGGCGCAGCTCGCACCCACCACCGGCGTGACGGCCGTGCCCAACGGGGACGACTGCGCCGTGCTGCCCGACCCTTCGGGTACCGGGCACCTGCTGCTGGCCATCGAAGGCCTGGTGCAGGACCTGGTGGAGTCCATGCCCTGGTTCGCCGGCTACAGCGCCGTGATGGTGAACCTGAGCGACGTGGCGGCCATGGGCGGTCGCGCGGTGGCGGTGGTGGACGCCCTGTGGGCCAGCAGCGAGCCCCAGGCCCGCGAGGTGCTGGCCGGCATGCGCGCGGCGTCCGAGCGCTACGGCGTGCCGCTGGTGGGCGGGCACACCAACCTGCAGAGCGCCAGCGGGCAGCTGGCGGTGGCCGTGCTGGGGCGGGCGCAGCGGTTGATCAGCAGTTTTGCCGCGCGGCCCGGCGACCGCCTGCTGGTGGCGGTGGACCTGCGCGGCCAATGGCAGGCGCCGTACCCGTTCTGGAACGCCTCGACCGAGTCACCGGCAGAACGCCTGCGCGGCGACATGGCCCTGCTGCCCGAGCTGGCCGAAGCGGGTTGGTGCGATGCGGGGAAAGACATCAGCATGGCCGGCGTGCTGGGGTCGATCCTGATGCTGCTGGAGTGTTCCGGTGTGGGCGCCGAGATTGACATGGACCGCCTGCCGCGCCCGGTGGACGACACCGGGCCGGACCCGGACAACACCAAGCTCCTGCGCTGGTTGTGCGCCTTCCCCAGCTTTGGCCACGTGCTGAGCGTTCGGCCCGAACATGTCGGGCAGGTGCTGGCGCATTTCGGGGCGCGCGACATCGCCTGCGCCGACGTCGGCGCGGTGGGCGATGGCAGTCGCCTGGATGTGAGCCTCGGGGGCAAGCAAGCCCTGCTGTGGGACCACGCGCTAACCCCCTTCATCGCCGACCGGGAGCGTTCATGAACACACGTTTGAGCATCGGGCTGCTGACCCACTCGGTGCGTGCGCGCGGTGGCGTGGTGCACACGCTGGAACTCGCCCAGGCGCTGGTCGAACGTGGACACGCCGTCACGGTGATGGCGTCTGCCGAGCCAGGCGAACAGCTGTTTCGCGACGTGGATTTCCCGCTGCAGGTGCTGCGCCTGCCGCACCTGACTGGTGATCTGCAAGCGCAGGTGGCACAACGCATTGACACCCTGGTCCAGGGCCTGCCGCCGCTGCTGAACGCCGGGCGGTATGACATCCTGCACGCGCAGGACAGCCTGAGCGGCAATGCCCTGGCGCTGCTTCGGCAGCAGGGCATGGACGTGCCGCCCTGGGTGCGCACCGTGCACCACCTCGACGTGTTTCAGAACGCCACCCTCATGGCCTGGCAAGAACGCGCCTGGCGCGCCGCCGATGGCGTCGCCTGCGTGAGCGACCTCTGGACCGCTCACTTTCGCGAGGTGCTGGGCCACCCAGCGCGGCGCATGCACAACGGCGTGAACCTCGGCCGCTACAAGATTGAAGCGGCTGCGGGCGACGGCGAGCGCCTGGTCGCGCTGGGGCTGGCGCCGCAGGCTGGCCCGGTGTGTCTCCTGGTCGGGGGCGTTGAACATCGCAAGAACAGCGTGCGCCTGCTGCAGGCCTTTGCCCACCTGCGCCGCAGCGACCCGGCCTGGGCCGACGCGCGCCTGGTGGTGGTGGGCGGTTCCAGCATGCTCGACCACAGCGCCGCCCAGCGCGCCTGGGTGAACGCCTTGGCAGAGAACGGTCTGAGCGAAGGCCCCGGCCAGCCCGTGCTGTGCACCGGTACCGTGCCCGACGATCTGCTGCCGGCTCTGATGCGGCGCGCGGCCGTGCTGGCCATGCCTTCGCTGATGGAGGGTTTTGGTCTGGCGGCTTTGGAAGGCCTGGCCTGCGGAACGCCGGTGCTGGTGTCCAGCCGGCAGCCCTTCACCGAACATTTCGCGGCCTCGCCCGGCGTCGCCTGGTGCGACCCGGAAGACACCGCGTCCATCGCCGCCGGGCTGCAGACCGCCGCCCGCCTGCCGCGTCTCACGGCCGCGCCCCAGGTCTGCCTGGAGCACAGCTGGGGCCGCAGCGCGGCCCTGCACGAAGCCTGGTACGCCGAGCTGCTGGCTGCCCGCCACGCCGACGCGGACCTGGAACCTCAAAACCTTTGCAACTGAACCGGAGACCCCCATGCCCGCTATGCACTACACCATCCAGTGGCCCGACGCTTCACACAGTGTGGCGTACTCGCCCTCGCTGGTGATCGAAGACTTCCTCACGCCCGGCGCCGACTACCCGCTGGACGACTTCCTGCGCCGCGTGCGCGAAGCCACGGCCATCGCCAACCAGCGGGTTCACGCCAAGTTCGGCTTCGTGTGTTCCCGTGCCGGCGACCAGCTGGTGGACACCGAAGCCCGCGCCGCCAGCTTTGCCGGGCAGCCCGGCGCCTCCGTTCGCATCGTCGGTTTTGCACCGGCCCAGTCCTGATCCACCCCACCCGATCCCACCAAGGAGTTCCCCATGTCTTCATCTTCCATTCCCCGCCACAGCGTGGTCATCGTGGGCGGCGGCCAGGCCGGCCTGTCGGTCAGCCACGGGCTGAAGGCCCTGGACATCGACCACGTGGTGCTGGAGAAACACGAGGCGCTCCACGCTTGGCGCACCCAGCGCTGGGACAACTTCTGCCTGGTCACACCCAACTGGCAGTGCGCCTTGCCGGGGCATGCCTACCAGGGCGATGACCCGCACGGCTTCATGAAGAAGGACCAGATCAACCACTACCTGGCGGACTTCAAGGCCGCAGTGGACGCGCCGCTGCGCGAAGGCGTGGCGGTGGAGCTGGTCCAGCCGGTGGCGGGTGGTTTCCTGGTGCGCACCAGCGAAGGCGAGTGCCTGGCCGAACAGGTCGTGGTCGCTTCGGGTGGTTACCACCAGCCCATCGTGCCGCGCCTGGCCGAACGCCTGCCCGAGCGCATCCGTCAGATCCATTCGGCCGACTACCGCAACGCCGGTCAGCTACCACCGGGCAAGGTGCTGGTAGTCGGCTCGGGCCAGAGCGGCGCGCAGATCGCTGAGGATCTGCACCTGGCGGGCCGACAGGTGGTGCTGGCGGTGGGCGACGCTCCCCGGTGCGCGCGTTTCTACCGGGGCCGTGATGTGGTGGACTGGCTGGCCGACATGGGCTACTACGACATGCCGGTGTCGCAGCACCCGCTGCGCGAGGGCGTGCGCGACAACACCAACCACTATGTCACGGGCCGCGACGGAGGGCGCGACATCGACCTGCGCCGCTTTGCGCTTGAGGGCATGGAGCTGTACGGATTGCTCGAAGGCCTGGAAGGCGACACGCTGCGCTTCTCTACCAACCTAGGCGCCGCATTGGATCAGGCGGATCGCACCTACAACGGTATCAACGCAGCCATCGACAAGCACATTGCCGAGAAAGGGTTTGAAGCGCCTGCGGGTGAGTTTTACGAGCCGGTGTGGGCGCCGGCTGAAGAACGAGCCACCTTGTCGCTGGCGGATGCCGGCATCACCTCGGTGATCTGGTGCATCGGCTTCGCACCCGACTTCCGCTGGCTCAATGCGCCGGTGTTCACCGGGCGCGGCCATCCCGTGCACGAGCGCGGTGTGACCTCGGTGCCGGGCCTGTATTTCGTTGGGCTGCCCTGGTTGCACACCTGGGGCTCCGGCCGTTTCTCGGGCGTGGCGCGTGATGCGAAGTTCATTGCCGAGCGCATCGCACACCACCAGGCCCACCAGGCCGAAACCCGCACGGGAGCTGCGTACCGTGCCGAGACTTCGTTGGCCTGAGCATGCAGGTGCTGGACCTTTGTCAGGAGCGCCCGCTTGCTGAACAACAAATGCCGACCCATGCTGGGGAGGTAGTCCGCCTGCACCCGGTGTTGTCCATGCCCTTCGTGGCCGGCATGCCGGAGCTGAACGCCTGTGGCCTGTCTGAGACCTGGTTGCAGAAAGCCTGCGGATCGCAGCATTGGCAAAGCCTGAGCCGATCCCTTGGTCAGCCACCCGAGCGCTGGGTGGACACGCAGGGACGGCGGGTTTACGCCGCGTTTGGCTGGCTGCGCATGCGCGACGCAGAACTGGACCAGGTGGAGGAGGGGCAGGCGCTCCAGATCGACAGTCGCTTGCGCTGGTTGGGGCGCTCACAGGCCTGGAGCCAGCACCAGTTGTTCTCTGGCGGCCAAACCCTGGCCGGCCTGGACATGTTGTCGGTGTTCGTCAGTCGGCATGTCTGCGGCAACAATCACACGGTGCGGCGGGCCGACATGCCAGTGGCGGTGCTGGCTGGCGCTGACCCGGAGGCCACGGCGTTGCTGGCGCGCTTGCGCCAGTGGCGGCAGGCAGCCGAAGGCCGTGTACCTGCCGGGCCATCCAGCCAGTTCAAGCCGTGCCCCAGGTCCGATTTCAACGGCGCTGGCTTGTTGTATTTTCCATCCTTTTGCGCCTTCGCCGATCGGGCTTTGTGGGGTTGGGGCAGGCTCGCGCCCACAGACAGGGTGGTTCGAAGGGAAAGCCTTTTCCTCTCCACTGTGACGCAGCGAGAGACGGTTCAGGTGAACCTGCTTGAAGATCGGTGCGCCGGCCGCTTGCGCGATGTGCGGCTTCAAATGGTGTGTGCAGACGATGCTCGACCATTGGCTGAAATGCATTTGCTGGTCGCTGCCCGTTGATCGGTGGCGACAAATTCTGGAACTATGTCCCTCACACCCTTTGCAAAGGCGGATCCATGCGTAAGGTGCGTCCCGGCGTTCCGCCGTCGGGCTCTGCGGGCTACGCCCCGCGCCCCTGTGGGTCACGGCCATTCGGCTCCGATCCCTTGACGCCTCCGGCCGTCGGTGGGCCCCCGGCCTGCGCGCTGCGCTTGCCTCCCTCGCGCCTGCAGTTGTGGTGGGGCTGGCTTGCTGACCCCTTCATCCTTGCACACCGTTCTCGCCGTCAAGGTCTGCGCGCCCTGTGGGCGCTGGCGGCCTGTCGGCCGTCTTCGAACCTGTGACCGCTGCGCTGCGGCGTGCCGGTTCCGGTCTCGGGCAATCCCGCCCGATCACCGGAGTTGGTCATGCAGCACGATCTATTCTCTTCCCTCGATTCTTTCCTGTCGGTGCCCGCTGGTTCGGGCGGTTTACTCATTCGCGACGTGACCGGTCAGTACCGGCCGGCCGAGGCCGACGAGGTGCTGCTGGCCGCGCAGCGGCTGCTGGCGGCCCAGGTACGTGGCAGCGACCTGATGGACTCGCCCGCGGTGGTGAAGGACTTCCTGCGCTCGCGCCTGGGTCATCTGCCGCACGAGGTGTTTGCCGTGGTGCACCTGGATGCGCAGAACCGCGTGCTGGACTACGTCGAGATGTTCCGGGGTACGGTGAGCCAGACTTCGGTGTACCCACGTGAGGTGGTGCGCGATGCGCTTATGCGGAACAGCTGCGCGCTGGTCCTGGTGCACAACCACCCCAGCGGGGCAGCGCGTCCATCGCGTGCCGACGAATATCTGACACAGACGCTCAAGCAGGCGGCGGCGCTGGTCGATGTGCGGGTGCTTGACCACTTCATCGTAGCGGGGGAGGTTGTCTGCTCAATGGCGGAAATCGGCCTCGTTTGAGCTTGGGGCCTACGGCCCCTTTTGTTCTTCGTTGAAGTGCGCGCTGTGCGCGGGCATCGAAGAGCGGTTGATCAGGCCGGCACAGCCGGCGGCATGGTGTCGCGGCCCTTGCCCGTGCCCGGGGATCGCGGGCTCTGTCTCCTTGCCGCTGCGCGACAACGAAGCCCGCTGGACGAACTGGCGTTCGGTCCGCTCCCGCCGCTGCGCTCTGGTCCCGTCCCGCCCACCAGATCGTCTCCCCGGTCACCCGCCATGCCCGAAGCCGGGCCGCTGGAAATCCTGGATTCATTGAACTCCAAAAGTGATCGCAGCGGCTCGAACGCCGCGCCAGTCGCTGCGCTTGGTGTCACGCCGTTCGCAGAGCCGCCGCTGCTCGGTTCACTCGGCCGTCTGCGCTTCGCTGGTCGCCCGAAGAGGCTCTGGGCAGCGCGTGCGCCATTGGGCCCACCGTCATCCCCCCACAGCGCCCCCATCCACAGGTGAGGGGGACTTGTGGGGGGATCTTTCAGCGGTGGGCCGGGTGACTGGCTCACTGTTTCGTGCTGCAAGGTTTCCCCATCCCCCACCCCTTCCCCAGGGAAGGGGCCATGCCCACCCCCCGCCCGCCCGTGGGCGGGAGCGAGGGAGTCCGAGCAAGAGGATCGGTTTTGAGGAGCCCGGATCGGGGTCCGGCTGGTCGCTCTTGCAAGGAGTTCCACTATGGCCAACGTTCAAGTCATCCAGCGCCACGCGCACCTGGCCGGTGCCGTCAAGCTCGAATTCGTCAACGGTCGCGAGGGCAAGGTCGCCAAGGCGGTGCTGACCGCCATCAGCAACAGCCGCCGGGGCAGCGGCGAAGAGCGTTCCGAAGAAGCCACCGCGATCCAGTGGACGCTGTGGGCCAAGCAAGCCGAACACGCGGCCGAGTACCTGGGCAAGGGCTCGCACGTGAACATCGTTGGCCGGGTGCGCAACAACAACTACCAGGACAACGACGGTGTGGAGGTCTACGGGCTGGCGTTCACCGTGGACGAAATCGACTACCTCGACAGCAAGGCCGAAGGCGAGGCCCGCCGCGCGCGCGATGGCGGCGCAGAGCCGCCCGCAGCACCCAACCCACCCAGCAACAGCCGCAAGGCACGCAGCGAACGCCAAGCGGCGCACGCCTGAGCCAGCCCCCCGGGCGGTTTCCATCCGCCCGGTCCTCCATCCATTTCAGTCTTCCCGAACCAGGATCATCACCATGCACTCCACCGCCCATTCCCCCCGTCTGGCCGCCCGTTTCGGCCAGAACACTTTTGTCATCCGCAGCGAAACCCCGCTGGCCGAAGACCAGATGCGCCGGGCTGCGCCGTCCATCTTTGCCGAAGGCAAACACGGCAGCCGTTCCGAGCGCTACACCTACATCCCCACCATCGACGTGCTGCGCGGCCTGCACCAGGAAGGCTTCGAGCCCTTCATGGTGGCCCAGAGCAAGAGCCGCATCGAAGGCAAGACCGAGTTCACCAAGCACATGATCCGCATGCGCCATGTGGGGCAAGTGAACACCCGGCCCGAGGCCAACGAGATCATCCTGATCAACAGCCACGACGGCGCCAGCAGTTACCAGATGCTCGCGGGCGTTTTCAGGTTCGTCTGCTGTAACGGTCTGGTGGTGGGCGACGTGACCAACGACATTCGCATTCCCCACAAGGGCAACATCCGCGACGAGGTGATCGAAGGGGCGTTCCGGGTGCTGGAGGACTTCGAGGTGGTGGACGCATCCACCGACCGCATGAAAGCCTTGACGCTACAACGTGAGGAACAGCGGGCCTTTGCCACCGCTGCCCTGGCGCTGCGCTACGGTGAACGCGGGGAGGGCGAACCACCGGCCCCTGTGACCGCCGACCAGTTGATCGAAGCCCGCCGCCCCGAGGACTTCGGCGCCAGCCTGTGGACCACGTTTCAGCGCGTGCAGGAGAACGCCATGAAGGGTGGCCAGCCCGGCCGAGGCGCCAAGGGTCGGCGCCTGCACACCCGTCCGGTGGCGAGCATCGACCGCAGCGTGAGCCTGAACCGGGCGCTGTGGGTGCTGGCCGAAGAGATGCGAAAGCTCAAGGCCTGAGCGATTGAAGCGCTGGATTCACACCCGAATCCAGCGCTCGCGCCACGCCGCACTGCGCCCATCATCGGGCGGTGCGTGCGCGTGAAACCAGAAACGCGCTCGCCGGCTGGCGCCGGCTCGCGCGATCCCGGCCGCTGGCGCATCGAGCGCGGCGCCCGGGAACGGTCCTCCACCTCGGTGATCCCCTTGTCGGTCGCGCCGGAGGACTCCCCCATGAAGACCCTTGTGCTCGCCAACCAGAAGGGTGGCGTCGGCAAATCCGCCGTCGCCACCCTGCTGGCCCACCACTTCCGCCTACTCGGCCTGCGCGTGCTGGCCATCGACCTGGACCACCAGGGCAACTTCTCCGACCCCGTGAGAAAGAGCCAGCGCGCCGCCGTGGCCGAGATGCCGGCCAGTGGCTTGCTGACGCAGAGCAACCCCGCCATCCCGCTCGCCGAGTTTGTGCTGGTGGCCGCAGACCCGGAACTCTCCGGGCTGGAGCGCCAGCCCAGTCTGCACAACACCTTCGCCAACCACTTCCGTGCGTTCCTGGCGGCGATGGACAGCCGGTTTGACGTCTGCATCGTGGACACCAACCCCAACCCGGATATCCGCATGACCACGGCGCTCGCCTCGGCCGACTGCGTGCTCTCGCCGATCCAGCTCAATCAGGAAGCCATGGACGGCGTATCCGCGCTGCTCAACCACCCCCGGGTCGGCGTGCGCAGGATCAAGGCGGTGCTCAACCCCAAGCTGCACCTGATCGGCCTGTACCCGACGATGGTGGAGGCCACGCCGCTGCAGCGGGAGAACTTCATGCAACTGCTCCAGAAATACAGCCCGATGCTGATCCCCATCGGATCCAAGCCGGGTGAGATTGCTTCCATGCCGCGACGTTCGGCCGTGGCCGAAGCGCAGGCCGAAGGGCTCGTCCTCTGGGAGATGAAGAAGACCGCCGCGCGCGATGCTTGGCGCGAGATCGAACCCGGTCTGCGCTTCATCGCCAACACAGTGCTGTCGCCGACCCCAGCGTCCACGACCACCACGACCCTACCCCTGAACGGAGCGAACCATGGCCCTGTCGCTCGATGACCTGAACCTGCTGCCACCAACCGGGGCAGGGGAGAGCGGCACCCCGATGCGCATCCCGCTCGATGCCATCGACGAGGACCCGGACCAACCCCGGCAGGAGTTCGACAACGAGTCCCTGGCCGAACTCGCCGAGACCATCCGAACGCGGGGCGTGCGCCAGCCGGTGTCGGTGCGCCCGCACCCCACGCAGACTGGACGATGGATGCTCAACTTCGGAGCCCGGCGCTTGAGGGCTTCCCGGCTTGCGGGAACGGCCGACATACCGGCCTTCGTGGACCACACGGCCAACAGCGTGGACCAGTTCATCGAGAACGAGCAACGCAAAGGCCTGAGCCCGCTGGAGATTGCGCTGTTCGTGCAACGGGCGCTTAACCGGGGTGAAACTCAGGCCGACATCGCGAGGACCATCGGCAAGAGCAGGCAGTACGTGACCCTGGCCACCGCGCTGATCGACCCTCCCGATTGGTTGATGTCGGTATACCGGGAGGGGCGCTGTCGTGGGCTGACGGAGCTGTACGAGCTGCGTAAGCTGGCCGCAGAGCACCCGCAGTACGTCGAGGCTTGGGCCTCTGATCGGGGCGCCATCACGCGCGAACTGGTCATGGCTTTGCGCGCCGACCTGGCCGATGGTTCGGGCAGCGTACGACGAGGCACGTCGGCGTTGATCGAATCCATGCAAGCCAGTCTGGAGCAGAGCGCAGCTCAAGTTCCCTCTGTGAAGAGCAGCCCATCCCACCCACCAGCCGCCGAACCCATACCCCGCGCACCTCGGCTGGCACCGCTGAAACTGCTGGCACAGCTGGGTGGTACCCAGGTGGCGGTGAACACCCAGCAAGCTCCACCGCAGGCTGGCGAGGTCTTTGTGACCCCTGTGGACGGGGGCCAGGTGCAAGCGGTTACAGCCAGTCAACTGACCCTCATCGGACTGGTGCGGGACGCGGGTTGTCAAGCAGCTTGACAACCCGCTGTCCAACGTCACGCCATATCTCGCGTTCTCTCGGAAGCGTGGTCTGGCTTTGACGCCATCGGCATGTTGCCATCCCCCTCTCTGAGCGCGCCCAGCCTCCCCAGTTGTCAAGCAGCTTGACAACCCGGTGGGCGAGAGCCTGTGCGGTTCTTGCTGGATTTTCGACCGAATCCAGCGCCACGTATCGACCGATCCTCGACGACCATAGGTACATGGATGAGTGCAGGAAAGGCGGTGCGCCGCCGGATTCACAAACGCCTCGCTGCGCTCACGTTGTGCTCCCTTCGGTCGCATCATGAACACCCATCAACCTGACTTCGTCTCGGTCGATATGCGCGGTCTCAAGACCCCGCTGGTCGAGCGCGCTCAAGCCGAGCGGGTGAGTGTGTCGGTGCTGGTCCGGCGGGCTGTGACCCGAGAACTGGGCTTGGGTGAGACCCCTGCGCAGGACAAGCCCGATGCTTTGGCCTCTGGATCGGGCACAAGCATCGTCAAGTTGTCCATCCGATTGACAACCGACGAAGCCGACCGGCTGGTGGCGGGCGCACGTTCGGCGGGCCTATCACGTGGCGCCTACCTGGCCGGTCTCATCGCGGGCATCCCCGCGCTGACATCAGGGACCAGCCGAGTCGACCAACTCGCCGCACTCACGGCGTCCAACGCCCAGCTGTCCAGCCTCAGCCGCAACATCCACGCCCTCACACGGTTCCTGACCTTGGGCAACGTGCCGCAAGCGCTGGTGTACCGCGACATGCTCGACAAGCTGGATGGCGATGTCCGGCGCCACCTCACCCAGGCCGCAAGCTTGCTGGCCGATCTGCGCCCGCGAGGGCACACCGCTGAAACCCGGCACCGTTCCAACCGCTGACACCCAGGAGAACACCATGGCCCAGACACCCAACATCGATGGCGTGCTCGTTCAGTGGGGCGACCGCCTGTTCTATCCAGGCAACCGGATCGTCAAGGTCCAACCCCAGCCCCGGCTGGACAGTGGTTCCATTCGACAGCGGGCGGCAGCCATCCGCCAGCGCATCGAAGCCACGGTGGTGCGTCGGGCGCCACAGGTCATGGTCAAGGTCACCGGGGGAGGGCGGGGCATGCAGGCCATTGCGGCCCACTTTCGCTATATCAGCAAGAACGGTCGACTCGACATCGAGAACGAGCAAGGCGACACCATCCGTGGCAAAAGCGCGGTGCACGAGCTGGCCGACGACTGGCGGTTCGGGGGCAGCCTGATCGACGACCTCGGGTACCGGCGCGAGGCCTTCAACATCATGTTGTCCATGCCGCGCGGAACCGACCCGTTGATCGTCCAGAAAGCAGCGCGCGAGTTCGCGCAGACCGAGCTGGCCGACCACAAGTACGTGATGGTGCTGCACGATCACCAGGCCAACCCGCATGTGCACATCAGCGTGCGGGCCGAATCCATGAGTGGCCGGCGGCTCAACCCACGCAAGGCCGACCTGCACCGTTGGCGCGAGACCTTTGCCGAGAAGCTGCGCGGTTATGGCGTGGCGGCTGAAGCCACCCGGCAGGCCGCTCGCGGGCAGAGCCGGAGCCCGGACGCGCTGTGGCGTCTGAAAGCCAGCGAGGATGGACGATTGAAGAAGGCCCTGCCCCTGAACAAAACCGGATCACAGGCGCGTGCCAGCCGGGCAGATGCCCTGGGGGCATGGGTTCAGATCGGACAAGCGCTGGCCAGAACCGGCGATGCGAAGGATGTGCAACTGGCCACTTCGATTGCGGCATTCATACAGGAACAGTCGGCTACCTGGACCCCGTCGAGGGTTGATTTGGTTTCCGAACGGGATGTACCGCCTTCAGTGCAGGGGGGCGGTCCAATGATGCGGCGCTGATTCTGCTGAAGGGCAGTTTGATTGTGTTGTCGGCCAAGCACCTGTGCAGTTCAACACCCGCCAATCATGCCCTCGTGCATTGAGCCCGCGCTTGGCTTGCGGAAAGGGTATCGATTCGTCCGCCTCTAGAATGTTTGAAAACGTTGACAGGGAGTTCTCGTGGAAATAGTCATTGCACTGGCGGCAGCCAACGGCTTGCTGCTGTTCCTTCTGTGGCGCTGCCACAAAAGCCGGAAGTTGATGGTTCACGAAGTGGCCACGCTCACCGAAAAGTACAAGAAAGTCGAAAACACATGGTCTTCAGATAAGCAACGATGGTCCGCGCTGCACGAGGAGCAGCTGACCAATTTGCACGACCTCGACAGCCGTCTACAGGCTGCGAACGCGCAACTCAAAGCAGTTGAGCCATTTCTCGCCATCACCGACGCACAGCAGGAAGCACGTCAGCTTCTTGAGAGGGCCAACGTAGCGGCGCGCGAAGCGGAGGCTCAAGGCAAGCTGCATGCGGATCAACTCATCCAACGAGCATCGCAGCACCTGTCACAAGCGAATAGCCTGGCTGCACAGAAGATTGAAAGCGCAACCGCTTCTGCCGCGAAGATCGAAGACGATGCGCGTCAACGTGCTGCTGAAGCTCTGGCGCTGCTGGGTCGAGAGAGCGAGCTGAGGTCCCAAATTGAAGCCTTCGAAAACAGGATCAATGGGTATGACGACAGCTATCTTCATCCTGCCTCCTTGCTCCTTGAAGGATTGGCTGATCACTATGGCCATGAGGAAGCAGCACAGGCACTCAAGTCGGCCAGGCTGCATACCAAGAACATGCTCAAAGGCGGCAGGGCAGCAGATTGCGACTATGTTGAGACGAACAGAAAAGTCACGGCCATACGATTCGTGATCATGGCCTTCAATGGGGAAGTGGACTCCATATTGAGTCTGGTGAAGACCGACAACGCAGGTACGCTTCGACAGAAAATCAAGGATTCTTTCGCTCTCGTAAACCAGCACGGTGCAGCTTTCAGGAATGCACGAATCACGAGCCAGTATCTTGATGCACGCCTTGCCGAACTGGATGCGGCGGCTCGTTTCCAGCAACTGCTAAAGGCAGAACAAGAACAGCAGCGAGCGATCCGCGAAAAGATGCGTGAAGAGGCAAAAGCACAGCGCGAGTTCGAAGCCGCACAAAAGGAAGCAGCGCGTGAAGAAGATCGCGCACGAAAAGCCTATGAAGACGCGAAACGAAAGGTGGATGCTGCATCAGTAGAGGAGCGCGCGGCCCTGGAAGCCAAAATGCAAGCGCTCGAACAGGCGCTGCTACAGGCACAGGCTAAAGGGCAGCGTGCCCTCTCCATGGCTCAAAAAACCCGATCCGGCCACTGCTACATCATCAGTAACGTGGGTTCCTTTGGTGAAGATGTTTTGAAGATCGGCCTGACACGTCGCTTGGACCCGCAGGATCGCATCAATGAGCTTGGCGATGCAAGCGTCCCCTTCCCTTTCGATGTCCACGCACTGATCTACAGTGACGATGCCCCAAAGCTTGAGCGAACTCTGCACGAGACGTTCAACGAACATCGACTCAACCTGATCAACCCCCGCAAGGAGTTCTTCCGCGTCTCGTTGCGATCAGTTCGAGAAAAGATCGAACATGCTGGCCATCAGGCTGAGTTCACTTTGACAGCCGCTGCACAGGAGTGGCGCGAAAGCGAAGCAATTCGTCGCGGTAGCGAAGAGGCGCGTAAGGCCGCTTTGCGCTCAGTGCTCGCCCAAGAAGAGGGACTCGATGACGAACTCTCGGACACTATCTCCACTGAAAAGGTCAACCCATGTTCCTGACACTTCAGATTGACAAAGTCCAACCGGGCCTCTACAGAGGCGCAGTTATGAAATCTGGCGGCGAGGTGACCGAGCCAGTGCTGCACCCATCCATTGCGGACTGCATTCGCCTGAGCGCATTGGATGTACCCACAGGCTTCGCTTCTTTTATGGAAATCCACTACGGGGGCATGTCCAGTGGAACGTATTTACTGGCAGATCTGCCTGACAAAGCAGAACACATCGCCTCCCACCTGGTTGTCCTCGTGGCGACCATGCACGAGATAGAGAACGGAAGCGAACACGCGAAGTCACCGTAAGCAGACTGATGTATTTCAACGCAGTTGCACTCAATAAACCAGTAAGCGGAGCGTGTCTCCCCCAGGCTGGGTACGGACGTTCAAATTTGAAGACTGCGCTTTCGCGAGGCACAACACCCGGCGTTCGCCGAGCAAGGTCGCGCGCGACCGCTCGACTACCCAGACCGGTCGCTCGACCAATACCGGCCAGAAAAAGTCTTTGGAACGACCGCACACGCGGAGAACGAACTGGTGCTCGACCCTGGGTCGTCTTTCCAATTGCTATGCCGAATTTCCGCCTCGGTTTGTCAGACCTATAACTCTCGGAGCCGAACCAGAATCGTGTCGAGATGGCTCATGACCGTTTCCGCATGCTGATTGATGAGCGAAAATCTGACGGTCACGATGCCCCGATCCGGCTTCGATCCGGAAATCCGCCGATCTACCCACTCCAGCCGGAGCATCACGGTGTCGTCCGGCCGCAAGGGGGCAACGAACCGCACTTCGTCGTAGCCCAGTGACGCAATGACTTTCATGGTCGGCAGTTGATGAATCAGTCGTTGCTTCACCGCCAGCATGTAGAGACCTGGTGCCGTGAGGCTGCCAAACGCCTGGATACCTGCTTGCTCGTCAACATGAAACGGAAGCGGGTCCCAGACTTTGGCGAACTCCACAAGTTCTCCTCGATCAATGCGATGGGGTGGACTGGTCAGGCAGATGCCTGGCTCCATGTCTTCAAAGTACAACGCTGAAGTGGGCTGCGCAGGTCGGGAGTTGGCGTCATCCTGTCCAGCGCTGGTCATCAGAAATGCGGTCATGGCGGTGTCCATGGAAGTCAAGCCTCGGACGGACTCAGTCGCCTTTGAATCCGGTCGATTTGACGATGGCCCCCCAGCGGGCGGCTTCGGCTTTCAGCATGCGGTCGGTGTCTGCAGTGGAAGCGCCCGTGACGCTGAACCCGGCGTCCACCAGCTTCTGAATCACTTCGGGTGACTGCACCGACTCCACCAACCGCTTGTTCAATGCGTCCACCAGAGCCACTGGCGTGGCCGACGGCGCCAAGACGCCCAACCAGGCTGAGAAGCGCAGTTTAGGCATGCCCGCCTCGGTCGTGGTGGGTACCTCGGGCAACAGCGGCGACCGCTTGGTGGCCGTGATGGCCAACGCGCGCATCTTGCCGCCCTTGATCTGGGCGTGCGCCACGGCAGTCGAAATCCAGGCACCACTCACCTGCGCCGACATGATGGCGGTGATTGCATCGCCCGTGGAGCGAAAGTGCACAGACTCTACCTCGACGCCCGCCTGATCGCCGAACTCTGCGGCGCCGAAATGACCCGGTGTGCCCGCACCGAAAGTGGCGAAGTTGAGGGGATCGGCCTTTCCCTTGTTTGCCTTGACCATGTCATTGAGCGTGCGGTATGGCGAGTTCGCCGGGACCGCCAGCACAAAATCCGCATACGCCAGTTCGGCCACGCCCACAAACTCTTTGGCGGCGTCGTAGGGCAGCTTGCTGAAGGCGGCCGGCGCAATGCTCACCGACCCAGCTTCGGCCAGCAGCAGGTTGTACCCATCGGCAGGACCCCGAGCCACCGTCAGCGTGGCGATCTGTCCGCCAGCACCCGGCTTGTTGTCGATGACGACAGGCTGCTTGATCAGTTCGCTCAGGCGTTGGCCGACAACGCGTGCCAGCACATCGGGGCCACTGCCTGCAGGAAAACCGACCGTGAGCCGGATGGGCTTGTCCGGGAAGGTCTGGCTCATGGCTGCAAGCGGCAACAGGGCCAGGGAAGAAAAAGTGGCCAGCACCAGGCGGCGACCTTGCAGAAAGAAAGTGTGATTCATCGTTGTCTCCAGATCGTTGTTCTGAACCTGGGCCGCTGCATGCGTGCAGCAGCCCTCGGGTATCAACCGGGTGTTAGAGCTTCGGCACGTGCCTTGTCGGGCGAGCCTTCCAGCCCACCGAGCAAGGCACGCTGGTCACCGGGTATGACCATGCGGAACTTGCTGTCCACCGTGGTGTAGTCGAAGTAGCCCATGCGGGCGATGGGTCGGATCTTGAGGATGTCGACCAGACCATCCGGGTCCAGCACCTCATCTGCGATGTGCACCGCCACCACCTTGCCGAAAACGACGTCGGCGCTGCCCATCACACCGTTGCCGGGGAAGCGCAGGGTGTTCAGGTAGGTGCACTCGAACTGGATCGGCGAGCCCTTGACGCGCATGGGCTTGACCAGTCGAGACGCGAGCTTTTCAAGTCCGGCGCGCTCGAACTCGTCGACATCGCGTGGCAGCTCCTGTGCGCTGATGTTGACGGCCTCACGGAGATCCCAGGTGGCCATGTTCCAGACGAACTCGCCCGTGTCTTCGGCGTTGCGCACGCTGTCTTTGCGGACACCCTTGCTGTCCTGGTTGGCTGCGAACATCACGATGGGCGGATCAAACGTGACGTTCTGGAACTGGCTGTACGGCGCCAGGTTGTGGTTGCCGTCTCTGTCCAGGGTCGATATCCAGCCGATGGGCCGCGGGACAACACAGGACTTGAACGGGTCGTACTTGAGACCGTGAGGGATCACACCAGGTTCGTAGTACATGGTGTGTTCCTCAGTTGCGGACTGCGCCCACCAGCACAAACAGCATGGTGGCGGGCTTGTCGCTCTTGTTGCGCCAGGCGTGGCGGGTTCCGTTCTGAATCACCACATCCTTGGGTGCGAGCTGTCGGGACGCTCCGTCGTCCAGCTCCAGATAGATCTCGCCCTCCAGCAACACGGCGTAGTCGACGGTGTCGGTGCAGTGCATGCCGGGGTTGTCCATCTCGAATTTTTCTGCCAGCCCGGGCAGTACGGCCATGTACTCACCACCGGCCGCAGCTGGGTCGAAGTCGGGGCTGCCCATCACCGAGTCGGGCGGAAAGGTGATGAACATGAGGTTGCTGCCTTCGGGCGCGGGAACCCATGAAGTCGCAGCCACGGCAGGATCCCCGGCCTGAGAAGGCACCTTCGCGCCGGGCAGCGTTTCCCACAACAGGGAAGTCACGAAACCCCGAACATGCTGAAAGACAGTGGTGCGGGTGGCCGCTGAATCGGAGACAAAAACGGATTTGCCGGCGGCGTTGTGGCCGGTAACGATGCGTCGGATGGTCATGGTGCTGGTCTCCTCAATGCATGATCACGACGTTGGTGAACCCGCCGCCGCGTTTGTCGATTGCGTCCAGGGCTTCGTTGACCTGGTCGAGTGGGAAGCGCTCGTGCTCGAACACGCCGAGGTTCAGCGTGCCGGCGTGGGCCATGGCGGCCATGTCTTGTCCCTCGGCCGTGGTGAACCAGAGGGAGCCGATGTACGACTTCTGCAGGCACATGAGCGGGAACGGCTCCAGCGGAATCGGGTCGGCCACACCGCCGATGTTGATGGCCTTGCCGCCGCGACGCAGCGCGTTGAATGAATCCAGAACGGTCGCCACTGGCGCGTTGGGACCCAGTGTCTCGATCAGCGCGTCCACGCCGTACCCGCCAGTGGCTTCCATCACGATCTCTGCAGTGGGGCGCTCGCCCAAGGTGATCGGAACCACCCGATTCGGATCGAGCTGGTGCAGCTTCTTCAGCAGAGCCTGATTGCGCCCTGTGGCAAAGACCTTGGCCGCACCCATGGCCAGCGCCAGGATGACGGCACCCAGGCCCAGGGTGCCCGTGCCACCATCGACCAGCACCGTCTGCCCGGGCGAGAACTGCGCCTTGCGCAACGCCGAGTACGAGGTACCCAGATAGCCAAAACGGGCGCCTTGTTCGAAGCTGATCGAATCGGGCAGCTTGACCAGATTGGCAGCGGGGGCTGTGAGGTACTGCCCAAAGCCGCCATAGGGATAGTCTTCGTAGATCTGCTGCGAACCCGGACCAAAGCCAAAGTAGCCTTGAAAGGTGTAGGCGGTGCAGTTGATGTGGTCGCCGCGCCGGCAGGCCTGACAGCTGCCACAAGACAGACCTGGATTCACATAGACGCGGTCACCGGGTTTGATGTCGGATCGCACCTGGCTGCCGACCTGGCTGACGATGCCCGCCGAATCGAGACCGTAAATGGCGGGCAGTTGGGGCAAGGGCAGGAAGGGAAACCACTGCGGGTAGTTCGTGACGACGTTGCGCAGGTTGGGCACCACGCCTGCCGCCTTCACCTCCACCAGTACATCGGTCGGGCGGACCTCCGGGATGGGAATGGTGTCGATCTGGAACGGGTCGCCAATCTTGTGCAGGCGAGCTGCACGCATCATCTTGGTCATGTTGTCTCCTTGTGGTTGGTGATGTGACGCCACGCGGACCAGGCATGGCGGGGGGGGGTGAGCAATGCGTTGGGTCAGTGCCTGGGCTACGGCGCCAGGAACTCGGTGACCATGCGGTTGAACTTGTCGGCGTGCTCCCACTGCGCCCAGTGGCCGCACTGGTTGAAGATATGCATTTCGGCGTTGGGAATGCCCCAGATGACGCGCAGCCCGATGTCCAGGGGTACGAAGCGGTCGTCACGGCCCCAAATCACCAGCGTGGGGGCCTCGATCTCACCCAGACGGGGGCCGTAGTCGGTGAACTGCTTGGGGTTCGCCTCCACGCTCTTGACGAAGTTCTCCAGGTGATCGCGTCGCGCCAGGATGTTGGTCAGGCGTTGCTGGTAGAGGTCTTCGGTGAGGCTGCTGGCATCGAATACGAAGACGTTCATCATGCGTTTGATGTTCTCCACCGTGGGCTCACGGTAGAGTGCACCAATGAGCTTGATGCCTTCGGTGGGCATGGGCACAAACTGGCTGGGACCACCGGTGCCACCGCCCATGAGCACGAGCTTGTCCGTGCGCGCCGGGTTGGCCAGGGCGAACGCCACGGCACTGTGTGCGCCCATGGAGTTGCCGATCACTTGCACCCTGTCGATCCCCAGACCGTCCAGCACGGCCTTGAGGCAGCGTGCGTTGAGTTCGGAACGCGAGCCGGTGCTCACGATGCTGTCGCTCTTGCTCCATCCCGGGCAGTCGAGCAGGATCACCCTGCAACCCGACTGCACCATGGGTTCGATGTTGCGATGGAAGTTGGCCCAGCCGCTGGCACCTGGGCCCGACCCGTGCAACATGACCACGGTGCGGTCACCCTGGCCGACATCGTTGTAGTGCAGCTTGAGAGGCTGGCCGTTTTCTTCGATGGTGATGAAGCGGCTGCTCGCCGCCTCGTTGATGGGCGTGTTCATGGTGTGTCCGTGTGGGGTGTGGATGGGGGATGACGTTGACGGCGATGGCAGCGTTTTCAGCCTGCCTCGCTCATCACCGGTTGCGCGTGGATGCGCTCGTGCTCTTGCGCCTTGAGCAGGTCCAGCGCGACGTCAACGATCATGTCTTCCTGACCGCCGACCATGCGGCGTTTGCCCAGCTCGACCAGGATGTCCACCGCCTTCAGGCCATATTTCTGGGCGGCCACTTCGGAGTGGCGCAGGAAGCTGCTGTAGACCCCGGCGTAACCCAGCGCCAGCGTCTCGCGGTCCACGCGCACCGGCCGGTCCTGCAGCGGGCGCACGATGTCGTCGGCCGCATCCATGAGCTTGTAGAGCTCGCAGCCGTGGTTCCAGCCCAGGCGGGCCGCGGCGGCGATGAACACCTCCAGTGGCGCGTTGCCCGCACCCGCGCCCATGCCGGCCAGGCTGGCGTCCACCCGGTCGCAGCCTTCTTCCACGGCGACGATGCTGTTGGCCACACCCAGGCTCAGGTTGTGGTGGGCGTGCATGCCGGTTTGTGTCTCGGGCTTGAGCATGTCCTTGAAGGCGCGGAAGCGGTCGCGCACGTCGTTCATGCTGAGCGCGCCACCGGAGTCCACCACGTAGCAGACCGTGGCACCGTAGCTCTCCATCAGCTTGGCCTGCTGGGCCAGGCCCTCAGGCGTCTGCATGTGGCTCATCATCAGGAAGCCCACCGCTTCCATACCGAGGTGGCGGGCGTACTCGATGTGCTGGCGCGAGATGTCGGCTTCGGTGCAGTGGGTGGCCACACGCACGATGCGGGCCCCCGCGTCGTAGGCAGCCTTGAGGTCGTGCACGGTGCCAATGCCGGGCAGCAGCAGCGTGGCGATCTTGGCGTGCTTCACCACGCTGGCCACGGCTTCGATCCACTCGATGTCGGTGTGCGCCCCGAAGCCGTAGTTGAAGCTGCCACCCTGCAGGCCGTCGCCGTGCGCCACTTCGATGGAATCGACCTTGGCTTCGTCGAGTGCCTTGGCGATTTGCATGGCCTGCGCCACGCTGTACTGATGGCGGATCGCGTGGCTGCCGTCGCGCAGCGTGACGTCGGAGATGTAGATCTTTTTGGTGGTCATGGGTTTCTCCTTCAGGCGACCACGGCGGCCAGCATGCGTGCGGCCATGTGTTCGGCGGTGCGCAGCGCGGCGCTGGTCATGATGTCGAGGTTGCCGGCATAGGCGGGCAGGTAGTGGGCTGCACCTTCGACCTCCAGGAAGACGGAGGTTTTGAGGCCGTTCAGGTTCTTGCCGATGCCAGGGATGTTCAGACCGTCGATGCGGTCGAACTGCACCTTCTGCTTGAGGCGGTAGCCGGGCACGTAGGCCTGCACGTCGGCGGCCATGCGTTCGATCGATGCGGCAATGGCGTCCTCGCTGGCGAGGTCGCTCAGCGTATAGACCGTGTCGCGCATGATCAGCGGCGGCTCGGCCGGGTTGAGCACGATGATGGCCTTGCCCTTGGCAGCACCGCCCACCACCTCGATGGCTTTGGATGTGGTCTCGGTGAACTCGTCGATGTTCGCGCGCGTGCCGGGACCGGCGCTCTTGCTGGAGATGCTGGCGACGATCTCGCCGTAGTGCACCTTGGCCACGCGCGAGACCGCCGCGACCATGGGAATGGTGGCCTGACCGCCGCAGGTGACCATGTTGACGTTGAACGCGTCGAGGTGGTCCTCGCCGTTGACCACTGGGATGCAATACGGGCCAATGGCCGCAGGCGTCAGGTCGATCAGGCGGATGCCGGGCTTCAGGCCTCGCAGAAAGGCATCGTTCTGGATGTGGGCGCTGGCGCTGGTGGCATCGAACACGATGTCGATGTCGGCGAACTCGGGCATGCGGGTGAGGCCGGCCACGCCCTCGTGTGTGGTGGCCACGCCCATGCGGGCGGCACGGGCCAGGCCGTCGGAGGCCGCGTCAATGCCAACCATGGCGCCCATCTGGATGTGCTGGCCGTGGCGCAGGATCTTGATCATCAGGTCCGTACCGATGTTGCCGCTGCCAACGATGGCGGCTTTGAGTTTGCGGGTCATGGGGTTTCCTTTGAGGTGGCGGCCATCAGGCCGCAGAGAAGCGGGTGCGCACCGTGCCCACGCCATCGATGCGCGCCTCGAAGCGGTCGCCGGGGTTGACGGGCACCATGGGGCCGAGCGCACCGCTGAGCACCAAGTCACCCGCTCGCAGGGGTTGCCCCAGCGAGGCCAGCTTGCGAGCGAGCCACACCGCCGCATTCAGTGGATGACCGAGGCAGGCAGCGCCGCTGCCGCTGGACACCACTTCTTCGCCGCGCAGCATGCTCATCGTGCTGAGCTTCAGATCCAGTCCAGCCAGCTTGGTCGGAACACCACCGAGAACAACAAGGCCGCTGGAGGCGTTGTCGGCCACGGTGTCGGTGTAGCGGATGTTCCAACCAGCGATGCGGCTGCCGACGATCTCGATGGCGGGCAGCACGTAGTCGGTTGCGGAGATGAGGTCCACCAGCGTGGTGTCGGCTCCGGGCAAATCGCGCCCGAGCACCAGAGCCACCTCGGCTTCCACCTTGGGTTGAAGGGTGCGAACCATCGGGATTTCTTCATCGTCGCCGTACACCATGTCGGCGAACAGGGTGCCGAAGTCCGGCTGGTCCACGCCCAGCTGCTTCTGGACTGCGAGGGAGGTCAGGCCGATCTTGCGACCCACGATGCGGCGCCCCTGGGACACCGCGTGGCGCACATTGGCCATCTGGATGGCATAGGCCGTGTGGCCTTGTGGGTCGGCGCCAATTTCGTCGCGCAGCGGCGGGATCGGTTCGTTGCGTGATTCGGCTGTGCGCAGGCGCTCGGCCCACGCTTCAATGCGGGTATCCATGGAGATTCCTTCAGAGGTTGGGCTCAAGCCACATGACACCGAAACCGGCGATGTACTCGGGAATGGCCTGGTAGTGCCGCTGGATGCAGCGAGGTGCAACCAGGCCGGGCAAGGCGCTGCGCGCGACCAGCCAGCTCTTGGACTCGTGGGCCGATCGGCCGCCCTCCTGAGAGATCGTGTCTTCCGACATCGCGCACAAGGCATCCAGTGCGGTGCTGTCGCCGGCCAGTGCGTCCATCCAGCGCTGATCCCACGCCGGGTTGAGTGGTTTCATGGCGCTCTGCCCCGAGGCCAGTGCCATGCCAGCGGCCATCACGCGTTGCGTCTTGGCCTCGCGTTCTGCTGCTGTGGGGTTCTGGCGCAGGGTGATGCGATCGCGAACAGCGGGGTCCGGGTCCGACAACATGGGCACGGGTGGCTCGTGCGAAAGTCCGCCCGACCCGATGAACAAGGTGCGACGCGTTTCGCCCTCCATGTATCGCCCGATGGCCTCACCCAGCGCGCGGCAACGGCGCAGGCGCGGAATGCCGGGCGGCGCCACCGCGTTGAGGAAGACGGGAATCACCGGTGGCGTATCCAGATCACCCCACAGCAGTTGCAGGGGTTGCGCAAACCCGTGGTCCACCTGCATGCGACGCGACAGCGCGACATCGAAGTCCGCGTCCATCAGCGAATGCACCAGGGCTTCAGCCGCAGTGCCATCGACCTTCAGGTCACCGGGAGGCGTCAGGTAGTCGCCCACCGAGTGCGCTTGGGTGCCCACGCAGAAAGGCGGCATCAGTTCATTGAAGAACCCGTTGTAGTGATCGGGCGCGACCAGCACGATCAGCTCGGGGTTGAACGCCAGAGCCTGCTCGCGAGCGGCGGCAATGGCGCCCTGCAGAGCGTGTTCCACAGCCGGGCCGATGGGGTTGAGTCCCATCAGCGGCGTATGGGACATGCCCAAGAAGGCTCGGGCGCTCATGCCAGCTCCAGCGACTTGGACAGCACGGCCGTCAGGGCCTTCTCCAGCGCCTTCCATGCCTCGTTGGCATCGGCGACGCCCGTGTGGTGTCGCCATGCGACGACCCCATCCGGACGGACCAGCAGCGCGCCGGCTTCATCGATCTCACGCACCGCTTGCCAATCGCAATAGACATCCTGCGCGCCAGCTGCGCCGATGACCAGGGTGTCCAAGTACGGGAGGTCCAGGGATTGGGCGCCTTTGACCCAGGCGTGGCCCGCGATGCCGGTCACCAGTGTGAAGCGGCCCTTGCCCACCAGATCCAAGGTGGACACGCGGCGACCACCGGCACCGATCAGCCAGGCGTGCGGGATCTTGGCGCCGGGTCGCGTCGTGGCCTGAAGGTACAGCTGCGGGTCGCGCTTCCACACCTCTTCACCTGCCTGTGGATCGGCCATCACGGCACCAGACACACAGCGCTGATTCAGCTCCACGCCCTGGGCGTTGAACTCGTAGTTCTTGAGATCCAGCGCTTTGGCCAATGCCTCCCGCCGCGCGATTCCCGCGGGGCCTGGATCAGCCAGTTGGGTGAGGCCTGCGGCCACTGGGTCGGCCGCCTCTTTGTCACGGAAGCACTGATTGAGCGGGCCGTAGTCCACACGCGACTGGTTGGCGCGCTTAACGATCTGCTCTCCCACAGGTGCCCGCTCCAGTGAGTAGGAGTCCAGCAGTTTCTCGCCAGCGTGGCCCTTGACCACATAGGCGAGCTTCCAGGCCAGGTTGAAGGCGTCCTGCATGCAGGTGTTGGACCCGAGCCCGCTCGACGGCGGGTGGCGGTGCACGGCATCACCGCCGCAGAACACACGGCCCCTGGAATACACCGGTGCATAGGCCTGGTTGACGTGCCAGACCGACGTGGTCTCGATTTCGATCTCGAGGTTCGGGTCGCCCACGAGGAGTCGGACTTTTTTCAACACCTCTTCGGGTGAAAAATCCGGCTCGCCTTTTTCCATGTCAAAGCCCCAGCCAGCGATCCATTTGTCCCAGGGATCAATGGCTCGCATCAGTCCCATGCCGATCTCGCCAAAGGCGGCATTGGATGTGACGATCCAGTACAGGATGCTGGGGCGGTGGGCCACGTAGCGCGTCAGGTCGGCACGGAACAGCACATACGCTGTTCCCGCGCGGGCCAACTGACCTTCGACCTTCAGGCCAGCGTCATCCATGACCTTGGACCTGGCACCATCAGCCCCCACCAGGTAGCGCGCGCGTACCTGACGCTCCTGGCCGGTCTTCACGTCGCGCAGCAAAACCGTGACACCCGTGGCGTCCTGCTCATGACTGAGGTATTCGGTGTTGAAGGACAGCTCCGCGCCATGTGCCGCCGCGTGCTTGACCAGGATCGGCTCCATCTTGTCTTGCGGAATGTCCAGCATCGTGCAGGGACTGCCTTGCAGGTAGTCACCGATACGCTTCTCACCCGTGCCCCAGGTTCGCAGCCGGGCAATCTCCGGCCCGGCGAGGCTGGTGGTGAACAAGGTGTCACCCATCCATTCCCAGGGCGTGGCTTCGCGCCGCGTGTCGGCTTCCACGCCCAGGTCGCGCAGCACTTCGGCCGCGCGCTGGTTGGTGATGTGGGCCCGCGGGGTGTTGGCGGTCCAGTTGTAGCGGTTCACCATCTGAACGCGCACACCGTAGCGGGCCAGGGCGAGTGCGGCAGTTGCGCCCATCGGCCCTGAGCCGATGACGACAACGTCGGTTTCTTCCATGGGTTTCATGAGGACCTCCAAAGGGTTACTTGACGGTGGCTTGAATCACCGTTCCATACGCGTCGATGTCGCGCAGGAGCCGTGCGGACAGTTCGCTGGGTTCGGAGGGATACGGGTCGCCCGAAGTGATCATCTTTTCGCGCATCGCCGGCAGGCGCAGTGCGGCGTTGATCTCGCGCGAGAGGCGATCCACGACGGGTTGTGGAGTACCCGCAGGTGCCACGAAGTACAGGTAGTTGGCGATGCTCAGGCCGGGGTAACCCGCCTCGGCCAGCGTCGGCACATCGGGCAACATCGGGTGGCGCTGGGCGCCCAGTGTGGCCAGGGCCACCAGCTTGCCCGCGCGGATGTGCTGCGCGGCGTAGTGAACCGGCATCACCATGGTGTCGATCTGCCCGGCCAGCAGGTCGGTCGCGGCTGGCGCGAGACCCTTGTAAGGCACGTCGACAAAGGCGCCCTTTGTCAGGTTGTTCAGCTGGTGCATGTGGATGGACCAGGGGCTGCCCGTGCCCATGGTGCCGAAATTGGTGCCTGGTGCCTTGGTGGACATGGCCACCAGGTCTTTGACGCTGCGCGCGGACACCTTGGGGTTGACCACCAGGACCAGGGGCACCTGGATCATCCCGGCGACCGGTACGAAGTTGCGCACGGCGTCATAAGGCACCTTGGCGCCCAGAATGTCGGCCGACTTGGGCAGCTTGGCCATTGCGTGATTGATGGCGTGCGAGTCGGACACCACGCCCAGCGTGTAGCCGTCGGCAGGTGCGCGTGAAACGGCCTCGGTCCCGATGATCGACGACGCACCGGGGCGGTTGTCGATGATCACCGTCTGCTTGATGTTGGTGGACACGATTTCGGCAATTGCACGCGCAGCCGAGTCGGCATTGCCTCCCGCCGGGTACGGCACGATGATGCGCAGCGGTTGGCGTGCGGGCCACTCTTGAGCCAGAGCGGGCTGGCTCAACGCCATACCGAGACCCAGTGCAGCCAATGAAAAGATTTCGCGACGGTTGATCGACATGTTGTCTCCTGGACGTTTGGAACTGATCGGATTCCGCAGGTTTTCCTGCAGTGCGACGCAGTGTCTTGGAGCTGTCGAGACGCGTATAGTCTGTGCACAGAGTGCACCATGAAGAATTTCGCCCCCATTGCAGAAGACGCCACCACGTACCGGGAAGTCCGGGGTCTGACCCGAGGATTGGCGGTGCTGCGCGCACTCAATGAAATGCCTGGCGGTGTTGGCAGCGTGACCGACCTTGCGCGGCACACGGGCATTCATCGCACCACGGTCAAACGTCTGCTGGAAACATTGCGGGGAGAGGGATTTGTCCACCAAAAGGACGAAGGCACCTTTTATTCGCTCGGCTTTGAAGTTCGGCGCCTGTCAGAAGGCTATGTGGCGGTGGACTGGATCGACCAGGTGGCCGCGCCGGCCATGAAAGACCACTTGCGCGCACTGTCATGGCCCAGCGATCTGGCCACGCCCGATGGGGGCTTCATGATCGTGCGGGAATCGACCCACCGCGCCAGCCTGCTGTCTCAACACCGAGCCACGATTGGGATCCGAATTCCCATGTTGGTGTCTTCACTGGGCCGTGCCTGGCTCAGTTGGTGCGACGTGGAAGAACGAGAGGCCACCCTGGCTTTGCTGCGTGTCAGAACGGATGCGATCGGTGCGTTGGCGCGCGATGGGGACTACGTGAAACGGATCATCCGAGAGACGAGAAAGCGCGGCTATTCGATGAACCGCGGGGAATGGGCGTCGGAAGCGAGCGTGGTCGCCATCGCCTTCCCGATACTCGTGGGCCACCACGCCATTGGCGCCATCAATCTCGTTCTTCAGCAAAACGTGGTGTCAGATCGGGAGATCGCTACCCGCTACGTGCCACGGCTGCGGGCGCTCTCAAACGAGATTTCTGCCGGGGTGGCCGGCTCGGTTCGAGGATGACCATAGCTGAGATAGGGATAACGGGTTAACCCTTGCTTTTCACGTCATTGCCAAGCTGTCCATGTAATTGAGGGACAACAGACAGCAGTGGCGGCAGGTTCGTCCTGCTACTCCAACCGACATTGTTTAGAAGAGGTCATCGATTCGGCAAAGCCAATCGACCGGTTCTGGCCGAATGCGCAGGTTGGCCGCCGCGCTCAAGCGCAGTCCACGGACTCGGGTGACTGAGCTTTTCAGACTTGACTCAGCGCAAGATGCCAGTGCCTCTCAAGCGCATGCTCGGGAACCCATCAACTCGATGGGATGACCGCACTAAGACGCACCGCTGCCGCTCGCGGCCACTACGCGGCGCCAAACTGAACAGCCGCTTCGTGGCAATCAGCATGAGACTACCTGGCAGTGCCCACCGGCTGCTGTCGCTGCACAGCCGTACTTAAAAAATTGAAGGTCGCTTGAAGGCCGCTGGTTGCTGACACTCAGATTTCACGGTCGAGTGACGGCAGCCGTCGAAATCTGCTGTTCGGGATCCGCTGGGTCGATCGGCTGCTTTGTTCAGAAACAGCCTCAGCTGTGTGCAGGTCAGCATCCGGCAATTCAACTTAAGTCTTGCACCACTCAATCAATCCACTCCGGATCCAAAAATGGCATCTGCACATTCTCTGTTGATGAATAGACGGCGAAACGGTAGGTCGCTGCCAAAAGTCTTGATCAACCTCCCAACGTGGACGACGTTCGGGATTCAGCGAAAGTGATATCTGCACACCGCACCCACCTGGGCAACTCAGGCATGCCCATTTCTTTATGCCGCCGTCCACAACCAACCACAGCTCACCCGCCGGAATCTCGGCTTTGCCCGGATGTCGATCTACTCGTTTCACGAGAAAGTTGAAGTCCAGGAGACCAAATCGGCGCAGCATCAATGCAAAAAGGCGCGTCATATAGTCACCCGATCACGCCAAGAAAGGGGTTCACGTCACCGCGGCCCCAAGTGGCTTCGGTTCCACAAACAGGGCATGTCGCAACCGGCCGGCACGTCATTGAACGATCCTCCACACGGTCGAATCGGCGAATGCGGTTGTGCACCATGCCGCCTGGGCCGCGAAAACCTGTCAAACCCTGGATCAGCTCATCCACCGCGGCGCAAGCAATGCTGGTTGTGAACGTGACCACTGCCGGGGCTGGGTCGCCGCCGCCTTCTACATACGCCTCAGCCTTGCGGCGTTCAAACTCCGCGGGATCATTGCGCTGCAAACCTTCGGCGGCGGCACGCTGGGCGTTGACGACGCCAAGACACATCAGGCAAGGATTGCCCGGCCGGATTGTCGTGACTCGACCCGTCATGTCGTAGTCCACGCCGCTTTTGGCCGACCGCATACGCAACCCCACGTCGATCAGCGGGATCCCGTAGTAGTGGGAAAGCCGGTTCAGCGTGAGACGCCCCTGGTTGTCATCGGTGCAGCCGAAAATCACGTCGCAAGACCGTAGAACGTCGCGCAGCGATGGATCGCCCACCCACGCCCGCCGGGTGACTACGTGGTTGCCCAAGCCGCACGCCTCGATTTCGCGTGCAAGGATGTCCACTTTGGCCAGCTTCGCGGGCACATCGGCGGCGCGCGATCCGTGGACACGATTGAGATTGGTCGTGTCGATCGTGTCGTTATCCATCAACGCCAGGTGGCCTACACCCAGCCGGGTCAGCAGGGAAACCACTGCACTGCCCGTACCACCGCAACCGATCACTCCGACGCGCAGCGCCCTCACGATGGGGTTGAATCCTTTGCCGAACAGCGCTGCCTGTCGAGCCAGAAACTCCGTATCGTCACGCTCAGCGTCCACGCGCCAGATCTTGATCTGGCTTCCGACAAAGGAGATGGACGAAGCTTGCGTGGACGCCTTGGCCGATGTCCACAGGCGCCCCACGATGGCATCGTGCTGACCGAAGACCATGCTGGCAAGCCCCTGTGCGCCCTTGTTGAGGGTGGTGCGCGCCAGTTCAGCTTCGTTGCGATCATCCTGGCCGGAGAAGAACGCGTTCGCGCCAGGATGTGTGTGAACCAGCCCAGGAACGAGGTTTCGGTGCTGCGCCAGGCCCAGCAGCCGCATGAATCCCTGCGTCGACCACGTCACATGCACGGAGGAAGACGACACCATCTCGTCGGGCGTGATCGGCACCACCTCGTGAGAGATCAGGCGGATGCGCGGCTGATTGGACCATGGGTCTGCTGCGATTTCGGCCTTGCCGAACAGCACATAGGCCGCTGCCTCCGAGCCGTTCTCCCGATGAAGCAGCGCACGCAGCGCCGCTTCATGGGATTCCAGCAAGATGATGTCCAGCGCTGCGGCCGACATCACTTGGCCTCCGCCAGTGCGTGCTCGATGCGCTTGATCATCGTGTGCAAGCCATCGACACCCGGCCGCCAGTTGGTGTTGTGGCGAGACCAGCGTTGCCAGTTGCGGCCCATGAAAGCGTGCGGCTGATCCGCACATGTCGGGTAGCGTCCAGCGGACACCAGCGTCAACCAGGGGTCGCAGAAGAACATGTCCGGCGCCACGTCGGGATAGCCGGGCGGCAGGATCACCAACACGTCGGCAGCCGGGTGGTTGAACTTGCCTTGCGGCAGTTGCATCTGCTTCAACACAACACCCGTGTGCGTGCCGTCACCGATCACTTCCACGGCGAAGCCGTGGCTGTCCAGATAGCGCTGATCGGCCTCCGGCAGCGCCGCCAGTCCTTCCGTCGTGTCGCGGATTAGCGTGATGAAGCGCTCGACGCCCGGCTTGCCGAGGTCGATCAAGTCGGTGTCACGGATGAGAACGTCCTGGCCGCCACCACGCACTTCGAGGTAGACGTCGTAGGTGTCGGTCGGAACGCCAGCCAACGCCTTCAAGATCTTGCCGCTGATCGAGGGCTTGCCCCATTCCATTTGGCGATCGTCGATCGCGAACTTGAATGCGCGGTCCGTCTGGAAGACGACGAAACGTTCTGCGCCGCGTTCACGCAAGTCGTACGTCTCGTCGAGACGCAGATCTTCGAATTCGCCCGATGGCAGGATCGCATAGATGCTGTAGTCAGCCACCGAGCGAACTCCGGCAGCCTGAAGGATCTGGCGGCCGGTGGGGACCGGATCACTCAGATCCAGGTTGCGCTCGTTGAGCTGTTCATCGGCCACCACGATGCGGTAGAGGTGTGCCAGGCGAAGACCACGGCCTTCGTGGATGGCTGCGCCTACGTCTTCGAGCGGGATATGGCTGTCATCGCCAGGATTTTGCGTTTGCATTTGATTGACTTTCTGTCGGCCATCTGCGGGATTGCAGTTTTCTTGGCCTCCACTAAGTCAATCGCGGCCGAAATCCGGACCGGAAAGCTGAATCAAACTTTTTTTATGGTGATCGCGCCAGCCGGGAGGTCACCGCAGATGAAGAAGTTGGGGCACCGCGGGCAAGTGCGCGCTTCTTCCTTTACAGGGAAGTCGCCAGCGCGGACACGCCTGACGAAATCCTGGACTTTCTCGCTGCGCGTCTTGAGTTTTCGCTCGGTGATCTCCATCGGCTGCGTTGTCTCGCTGGTCAGGTAGGTCACCTCGACCTGGGCCGATCCGCCGTAAGCCTGCGTGGTCGCGAGGTGAAGCAAGGTGTACTCGATGTCATCGAAGGCATTGGATCGTGGCTTCCCGGTCTTGACGCGCCGAACGACGACTTGCCCCTTGTCCCCTCGGGCGACACTGTCCGGTCGGACAAGTATTTCGCCTTCCGCCCAGCCGAGCGAGATTGGAGTCGCGGGAGCTGGTACGCCGCGACTGCGGGTCTCGACGACAACATCCACAAGCCGCCGAGCGATGCGGCGGTAGTCTTCCGCATAGCCATGATCGACCGATCCCTTGGCTTGCCATGCCTGGTCGAAGCGTGCGCCGAGTTCGGCTTCGGTCGGCACCGCCAGCGCATGCACGGTCTTGAGCCAATCGAACACATCCGCGACAACGTTGTGCATCTTCATGAAGGCCGTCTCCGTGCGGCGGCCTCCAAGTTTCATGACGTGGGTATAGAGAAACCGGCGTGGACATCGTTCGAATAGGTTGACCTGACTGTCGGTCCAGACCGGCTTCTGCTCCCAAACAATCTGTAGGGCTGACGCCGCTCGCAATCCTGCATGGCGCTGCGCCGGAACCGGCGGTTGGATCAAGTGATGCAGGATGGAAGGCATGAACTTGGAAGGGTTGCGCGTTCTGCCATCCGACTGGACTGACGACGCGTAGAGAAACAACCGATCGCGCGCGCGAGACAGGGCCACGAAGAACAGGCATTCCTCTTCTTCGTCGTGCCCCGCCTTCACCGCCTCCAGTCCGGTCATTCCGTCGGAGCCGTGAATGAGCCCGTCGGGTGGCACGCAGCGCGGTGCCATGTTGTTGCGCGGCAAGCCCGAGGTCACCATGCCAGGAATATGCACTGTGTGGAACTCAAGCCCCTTGCTGGCATGGATCGTCATCAGGCGGACGGCATCGATGCCGTCGGCAACACCTGGCAAATGGCGCAATCCACGATCTTCCGAAAGCAGGACCAAGCGGCGAATACGATCGAGAAGTCGCATGCAAGGTGCACCGGCGCCGGCGGGTTGTTGCCGGCAGAAGTTGAGGAACTGCCACAGTGCCAAGCCCTTCATCCTGCTGTGCGCATCGCCTGCCAGATAGAGCGACTTGGCGAGGCCGAGTCGATCTATCACCCAGGTGGTCAAGATGCTCCAAGGATTGCCCATCGGGCTCACCCCGTCAAAAAGCATGGCGGTACGGGTCAGTGCCGCCTTGCTGTCTTCCGCGAGTTCCGGTGGCCAGTTTTTGGCGAGGCGCCAATCGAGAGCCGCAACTTTGCTTTCCCGCAGCCCTTCGATAATCTGCATGACATCTGGCAGCGGCAGTTCGTATGTCGATATCGTTGATATGCGCACCAGCCCAACGGCATAGGGGTCACTCAACATCGAGAGCATGGCGAGGAGATCCTTGATCTCCGGCCGTTCGAACAGACTCCCGAGGTGAAGCACCGGAATGCCTCTGGCTTCGAGGCCCTCGGCAATTTCGCTCAGGCGGGCATTGGATGCGCAAAGGAGCGCTTGTTGACGGAATGCAGTGCCGGTTTCCTGTTGATGCTTGATCGTGGCAGCCACCGCTGAGATTTCGTCTTCCGTTGAGCGCACAACCTTGAACTCTGGCCTGGCGCCCGAAGCCCCGCGGCTTGCATTCAGATGCAATGGCATGGAGCCAGTGGATGCTTTCATCGTGCCGGAGAAGGCAGTAAAGGCATTGATGACCTCTTGTCGAGAACGATAGTTGACGCCGAGTTGGGCGATTTGCGCTCCGGGAAAATCCAAGGTGAATTGAGCCATGTTGGTGGCCGATGCGCCACGGAAGCGGTAGATGGATTGCCGCGCGTCTCCAACAACCCAAAGGTTTCGCCCGTCGCCCACAATGGCTTTTAGAAGGCGCACAGACGAGCGGTTGACGTCCTGGTATTCGTCTACCAGCACATGGCTGTGCCTCGCGCGCAAAGCACTTCTCACCTCGGCGTCGGTTTCCACCAGTCGCACAGGTTGGGCAACCAGATCGCCGAAGTCGATCAGTTGCCTCGCTGTCATCAGGCGCTCGTAAGTCTCGTAGACCAAGGCAACTTCCATGCACTTCTCGGCGCTCTTCATCGCCTCGGCATCCGTACCGCAACTCTGTGCCATGGCCACGGCCAATGCCCGGTAGCCGGCGGCATCGACCACTTCGTCCTTGGCGCGTGAAATCGCACTGAGCATGTCACTGAGATCAAGCGCCGGATCCCACAAGTTCCGGAAGTGGCGCAGCGATAGCCGCGGCAGCTCGTCCTCCAGCAGTTCGATGCCTTCGGATCGATCAATGAGGCGGGGGTTGGCGGGAAGTCCGAGCTTGTCGTGAAAACGGCGCACGATATCCAGGCCGAATGCATGAAACGTACCGATCCACATCGCTGCGGCAGCCTGCGGATTCCGGGCGGCGATCCGCTCGCATAACTCGTTCGCCGCCTTGTTGGAGAACGTGAGAACAAGGATGGACATCGGGTCCGCGCCCTCAGCCAGGAGACTCTCGATGCGCTGCACCAGTGTGCGGGTCTTGCCAGTTCCGGGGCCTGCCTGTAACTGAAATGCCGTGTTGCGATGGTTGGCCGCCTCCATCTGGGTAGGGTCGGGGGTGGGCACGGCAACTGCTGCGGTAGGCTCCACGACGGCGGATGGCTCGCTCGGCAAGAGCAGCGCATCCAGCAGTTGCTGCTGGACCACTTGCAAGGGTGCTCCGAGGCGTGTGGCGATGTCGGCGGAGGAGCAACCGCAGTCGATGTGGTGGTGTCGCACCACTGAACGCGGCTGCAGGAGTTCGCGCGCAAACAGATCCATTCGGACCTCTCGGCGTTCCCTGGCGCCGTAGTCGAGCACGCGTTCCACGCCGACAGGTGCATCTTCGGCCGAACGGTCGGGTTCGACTTCCTCCGTCACCACGTTCTGAGCGTCGCCCTCCAAGACGAAATGTCCCAGTTCGTGCGCTATCAGAAAAGCGCGGTCGAACGACGTACCGATGTCTTCATACAGGATGCACTCAGCTTGACGGTCGAGCACTGCCCGCCCGCCTTTCAGTGCCGAGTCACCAGTCGCTAACGCATACATCTCGAGATCTCGCCGAGCCGCTTCGCGGCCGACGAGTTCGAGCAGGTTCCAAGGGTCAACACCGTCCGCGACCGCAGCTTGGTGGATGCGTTCCGCCTCGCGCCGTGCGGCCTCGGTTGCATCCATGATCAGTCTCGCAACGCCTGCAGAGCTTCCTTTTGGGCAGGTGTCAGCTGGGACGTCTCGACCGCTTGATCGAACGGTATCTGGGCGGCCACTTCGGGCTTCACGTTGGATCGAAAACTCAGGCTGGCCGCCATGGTGGGCGGGCTATGCAGATAGGCTGAAACAGCATCAGCGGTCGCGCCAAGTTCGGCAGCGAGCTGCTGAACGAAGCGTCGGGGAACGGTGGCGGCATCAATCGCCCGTTCACGCACGCGAATCAAGAACAAATTGCTGACGTCTAACCTCTTGGCCATTGACTTGAACGCTGTGGGTTGCAACTGCGCAAAGGGGTTGGCGGTAGCAGCAGCGCCTTGTGCCGACCCCATTGCTGCCTGGAATTGCCGCCAAGCCTGATCGACGACCTGATCTGACGAAACCTGAACCTCGTCGCCGGAGTGGGAGGCATCCATCATCAGTTCAATCGAGCAATCCACGAGGGCCAGCGCATGTTCCGGGTACTGGTTCAAGTAATGCTCCAACGTGGCGCGGTCATGTCGAGGCTCGACGGAAAACGCATGGAGAACCTCTTCTTCGTCGAGTCTGGAATTTTCGGTGTTCATAGTTCGGCTTCCTTTTCAAGGATGGCCTTGAGCGCCTTGCAGGCGCGAGCCTTCCTGTTGCGAACCGTCCGCTCGTCGCAATCGAGCGTGCGTGCAATTGTCATGACATCTGGATCCTCGGAGTGATTTGGAATTCCCTGCAGAAACAGTCCGATGACCTGTTTCTGATCTTGGGGTAGTTGGTCAATCGCAGCGAATAGCACCAACCGGAAAGCAGGATCGTCAATTTTTTGTGGATCACCACTCAGAAAATCTTCGAGTGCCGATTCGACTTCAGCGGAAATCTCAGGACCCTCACCATCTTGACTACCTAACGGAACCGTCTTGATCTTGCGAGTGGCCGGGCCGATCTTGCGCAGTACCGTGGTTCGAAGCGCAACCATCGCCTTGTCAAAACGGATCTCGTAGAAGTCCAGTAGACCAGGGTGTGCGTTGCAGTCCCTGGTGAGCAGGACGACGAAACGGCTGCGAATTTCATCGCGGATGTCTGCTGCACCGTCCATGCGCCTATCAGAGATCGCTGAGTACAGCGACTGATCAATACGTTTCAAAAGGATACGAAAGATCTTCTCGAACTGTCCCTGATCTCCATCGACCCAGGCCCGCCGCAAGAAGTGAAGCACAGCCTCTGTGGGCACATACTGCGGGTGCTTTTTTGACGCGCCGTCGAACCGCGAAAGCCTAACCCCTGCGTCGAGCGCGTCAAGCGTCTCGATGCAAGCCTCGATCTCAGGTGGCCGCTCGTAGCGCTTGCCGTCTTTGTCCTTGCGTTTGAGTGCTGCCGGCATTTCTTGACTCCCGTATTCTTGTTTGGTCGTTCAGGGTGACTGTGTTCGTTTTAACGAATGCGAATCGGCAACGACACTTGCGGCTGGATCGGCACCAGCGTCTTCGCATAGGCGCGCAGGATTTCGTTGTAGAGGTCGACATGCTTAGGGGCCTCGACGGTGATGATCAGTGCGTAGCGGATCTTCTCGGGCCCGTTCGCCTTGTGGCCAGCTTCGCGCGCGTTGTAATGGATGTCGAAGACGGGGTTCTTAAGAGTGCTGCCGCGCATGTTCTTCGCGCTGTGCAGCACCGTTTCCCATTTGCCCATGTCAGAGCGCCGCTCTTCCTCGGTGGCATATTTCTTCATGTCGAAGAAGCTCTTGGTGTCGGCGTTGGCCTTGCCGTCCTTGATTTTCTCGTCGCTGGGACGGAAAACGACTTCCAAGCCTGCGCGCGTGTACGCGGCGGCGTCCTGCGGATCGGTCGGCGAGGCATAGCAGAAGGTCGCCTTGAGGCGGATACTGCCTTTCAGGCCGCCGATGGGCAATGGCAGTGAGGCGCGCAGGTATTTGCCGGGCTTCAACTCTCCCTGGTAGACCACGCGCGCGACCCCTTCAGGGCAGGTGATGATGCTCATCAGGTCTTCGGGCACCTTGCCCCAGCCGACTTCGAGCTTGTCGTGCGTCGCAGCGTCTGCGGCATGTACCAGTAATGCTTTGATCGCCAGCGGCGACAATTCGGCTCCCAGGATGGCGCGAATGCCGACCGCACTGCGCAACAGAAACGGAGAAGCGAAGCTGGTGCCAAGCTGCGGCGAGAGCGACGCTTTCTTTCCTGGTGAGAGCACATGGAAGTAGTTACCAGCATTGCCGCCGAACGCCATCAGGTCCGGCTTGATGACGCCCGGGCTGCGGCCAGGGCCGAACGCACTGTACGGCGCGCGCGCCCAGTTGGCCTCCATGTCGTCGGCCGCCCCGACGGCTAACGCATTGACGCAATCCGAGGGCACCTGTACGCGGGCGTTGCCGGAGGCACGATCCATCTGACCGTTATTCCCGATGGCTACAGTCATCAAGGTGTCGCCATCACTCAGCAGGTCGTCGATGACCGACGTCCAAGCGTGAACGTCCGTATCTTCGATCGGCAAGTCAGGTCCGAGACTTAGGTTGATGAACTGATACTGACGTGAGAGCAAGACCTGCTCGACAAAACCTAATGTCCGGTAAAGCTCCAATGGGTCTTCTGTATCGGCGTCTTTGTCGAGCACGCGCAGGTGATCGACATAGGCGAAAGGTCGGCCGGCGGTGCCGTTCGGCTGGATAGGACCGAACAGGAAGGCGGAGGTGACGGCCAAGCCATGCTCCAGGCCTGCCGGATCATCCCGCGCGTCTTCGTCAAGGACGCGGTAAGAACGCAGCCACGGGCCGATGGCGTGTTGTTTGGGTAAGCCGCCGTCGAGGATGGCAACCTTAGGCTCCGAAGACAGCGGCTGTTCGGTCGGCAAGCTACATCCGACCGTTACCTCGCCCGTTCGGTGAACCGGCCGCATGCCTCGCAGCTTGGGCACCGGACGGATGACGCGCACGAAGACAAACTCGGCAAGCCGTCCAATGTGGTCGTGCTTGCCTTCTACGGGTACGAACCACAGGTTGCCTGCCGTGAAGCCCAGGTCGCTGTGAACCTTGACGCTCACCTCCTTGGCGTATTTCACAAAAGCCTGCTGGACGAACAGGCGGCTTTCCTCGGGCAGCAGGTGAATGCCGACCTCAAAGAAGCGATCCTTGGAGCTGCCGTAGTCGGCAATGCGTTCACGGGGAGTGAATGCGGCAAACTGCTCAATGTGCGCTAGATCGAGCGCTTCGTCGGATTCGGAATCGATTTGTTGGGTCCACTCCTTGAGGTGGCGAAACGCCTGGCGCTTGCCGGCGACGAACAGTTCTGTCGTTGTGCATTCCTGGGGCTCGCCCTTCTTGGTCCAGCCGCCAGGTGTCACCTTCACGGTTCGGCTACCGACCGATTCCAGGCCCACGGTACGCAGCATTGCCGTCGGGAAGAAGGACCGCGCGATGTAGCTGGGGTTCATCGTCAGCCGGGCCACTCCGAAATCGCCAGGACAAGCGTGCGATGGCAAGGCGTCGAGGACCGTCGCAGTCGCTGAGAATTGCGGCGTCAGTCGCTGCGCGGCCTGCGCGAAGGAATAGACCTCCGCTTTGCCTGGCATGCGCTTTGGCCCCTTTATGTCATGCGTCAACAATTCGCCGCGCCCGATCAGAAAATTGGTTTGGCTCATGCTTCAGGTTTTCCTTTAGAGGTTCTCTTGGCTGCGACAGGCTGCTCGCTGGTGTACTTGCGAATCGTGTCGCGGCTCACGCCGGTGATGTCGGAGATGGTGTGCTGCGACAGGCGGGTCTGCTTGGCCAGCAGGACAGCCAGATCGATGCGCCCCTGGCGTTCCAGGACGAGTGCGCGTGATTTGACGAACTCCTCAATCAGGTCGGCGTCCGAAGCAGTGCCCAATGCAACGGCGCGCCGGAACCGCTGCAGATCCCGCTCAATGTCGCTGAACGATTCGCCGTTGAATGCAAAAGTGAGGATGTCGATCCATCGGCCGAACAGTGCATAGTCGGGCCCGAGAAAACGCTTGATAGCCTGTTTGACAGCAGGCATTTCCGGCGCCTTGAAGTTGATCACCAGGTCGAAGCGACGCCATAACGCCGGATCAATCAATTCCGCGTGATTGGTGGCTGCCAGCAACAAGCCGGTGGCAGGCCATTCATCAACCTCCTGCAGGATGACCGTGACCAGGCGCTTCAATTCGCCAATGTCGGTATCGTCGCTTCGACGTTTGGCGATAGCGTCGATTTCATCTAGCAGCAGCACGCAGGGGCTGCGTTTGGCGAAGTCGAGCGCGGCGCGCAGATTGCTCCCGCTTCGCCCGAGCAAGCTGCTCATGACGGCGGTCAGGTCGAGTACATACAGCGGCACACCAAGTTGAGACGCCAGCCAGCGTGCGGTCAGTGTCTTGCCGACTCCGGGTGGGCCGACGAAGATGGCCGAACGCGTGGGGTTCAGGCCCATCGATGCCAAGCGCTTGGTCTGTCTGCGTTCTTGGATCAACTGGCTCAAGGTTTCTTCCAGGTCGAGAGACAGCAGCGGTTGCTCACGGTCGGGATCGTCCTTGAAGACTTTCAGCAGCGACAACCTCGATTCGTCATCGACCGGCAGTGGTTGCGCTGGGGAAACGGGTGGCGCGACCTTGCGCATTGGAGCGCTTGCGCGGGGTGCCTTCGCGCGGAGGTACAAGTCCATCTGTTCAGCCAGTTCCGGGTCAGTGTTGCGGTACTTGCGCACGAGCCGGGCCACGAACAGCCGCACATCCTCCGTCTGCTCTGAAAGTGCAAGCCGGATCAGCTGGGCTAAGTCTGATTGAGCATCATTCATTTCGTCCAACATTTGTGTAACTTGTTGATATTCAATGATAAATTACTATTAGATAATGGAATAGATGTATTTTCTCACGTTTCCGATGCAAGGGTTGAAAAACATCGCAAGCGCAGCTGCACACGCATCAAAAATGGAGAGCCAAGTCCCACCTGGGTCAGATCGGATGGAAAGCTCTCCTAGTGCAGTGAACCGCCCCCGGGACGGTTCAGAACGACCACTGAGGTTCGACAGCGCGAGTTCGACCCTTAAAGCAGCAGACGTTCATAGCAGGTTGAAGTGGCGACTTGCCGCCTGCCAGGCAGAATGACCGCAGCGCACTCGACTCCGGTCATTGCAGCCGTCAGCTTTCAGGTGAGCCGATGACGGCTTCAAGTCACGCACCGTGAAGCTGTCTCTCGGCTTCGAACGCCCGCAATCGCTGCGGCGCGGTCATTCAAGCAGGTGGCTCCACCAGCGCAGCGGGCACGAACCCCTCATCCGTCAGCGCGCGAACCACCCCGCGCAACAGCATGTTGTGGCTGAAACCGATGCTGTACTGCCGCGCCCCTGGTTTGGTTGGTTGCAGCATGCCGCCGTCCACCAGTTTGCGTATTTGGTAGGTGCGCTGGTTGGCATTAAGGTCGGGCATGGCGGCTTCCAGGTCGCCCGCCTTCACCGTGCCTGCCTTGATGGTGGTGGTCAGCACCGCCTGTTCCAGTGGAGTGATTTGCTGTCGCTCGCGGGCGTGGTTCACCGCTGGCAGCAGCACCTTGGCTTTGAGGTGTTCGTAGTCGGCCAGGCGGTCCACCTTGGTCAGTTCGTCGCGCACACCACTGAGCACGTACACGCACCAGCGTTCCAGTGCATCGTCAGTGCCCGCATCGGCATCGCTCAATCTGGCGTAGTAGGCGTTGCGGTCGGCGCAGAACACGGCTGCCGGGTTGAGCAGCCGGCCCACGGCGTTTACGCGAAAGCCGTACTTGATGAGCATGGCGTAGGTGAGAAGGCGCACCACGCGGCCATTGCCGTTGCCAAATGGGTGCACCCAGGCAAACCGGTGGTGAGCCAGCGCCACCTTCATCAGGTCGTACTTGGGCGGGTCTGCCCGGTTGATGAAGGCCACCAGCTCGGTCATGTAGTCCGGCACCTGGGGAGCCTCGGGCGGCAGGTGATCTGCCTGCGCAATCTTCACCGCGCCTTGGCGGTAGGCGCCGGGGTGGGTGTCGCCCTCGCGCGTGAGGCCGGTCACCGTGGTGGCGTGCAGACCGCGCAGCAGGTGCTCGGTCACCGGGGAGCCGGGGTCCACACTGTCTTCCACCTGCTGCATGGCGCGCTCGATGTTGGCTATCTCCTGCAGCTGTTCAGGCAGGTTCGGGCCGTCGATGACCCTGGCTTCCACATAGTCGGCCAGCGTGGTGTGGTTGCCCTCGATGCGGGCCGAGGCCAGGCTCTCCAGCACATGGAACACCTGCTTGAGCTGCATGAACACCGGCAGCGGCGTGGTGCCCTGAATCTGCAGGCGGCGCAGGTGCTCAAGGTCTGTCAAAACGTCCAGCAGCGGTGAGTCAAAGCTGGGGTTCAGCAGGCGCAGGGGGTGGTGAACAAACTGAACCATGGTGGCTGGTATCTGGAATGAGTCTGGTGAATATCTGGACTTTAAGTTAAAAAGTCGTTTTTAAACAATAGGTTTATGGCGGCTGTGTGATTTTGGTATCTGGAAATTTTCCGGTATCGGATGTGGAATGGCCCTGATCTGCAAGCGGAAACGGAAGAGGTAGTGCATGCATGTCGCCGAGGGTTGGGTTCCATCGCCAAATCGGCTCGCCGGGGTCCGGCATAGGCCCGAAAAAGTCGATCAGCATCTCCACTTCCGCGCTGTGTTCTCGGTCGATGAACAGAGGGCAGGGCGTCGCGCCACAGTCCAGCAAGCTGGCGCATACCAGCGCCTGATCGCCTGGCGTGTTGTACCGCAGGCCTTTGACAAAGCTGCGCCCCTGCCGAACCAGTGCCTCGACCAGTTGTCGGTCCCAGCCGTCGTCCACCGGCAGCCACTGGCTGGTGGTGAGCATGACGGAGATTTCCACGATGCACGGTGTACCGGCTTCGTCCACCCGGATGGTTGCAATCATGAGCAGGTGCAGGTCGGGCTCCATGCCCCAAAGGGTGAGTTCGCGTTCAAAGCCTCTGCCCAGGCGCCGGTAGAGCGCATCGTCCAGTGCAAACGCCTGGTCAGGGAGGTGTTTGATGATGGCTTTGTGCCCGTACCGGGTGGGGGCGATCTCCTTGACTTCGGCCACCATGAGCAGCAGGGGCTGGGGTTGGTCATGTCTGGGCGCACTCCGGGCCCACAACCGTTGCCGGCGAGTCTGGATGGCGTCGCGCTGTTCCACCGAAAACACTTCCGGAATGTAGAGGCTGGCCTGCAGTGGCTGACCATGGGTGGTTTTGTTTTCTGCCGCCTGCAGCAGATGCCGCCGCACGGTGGCCCAGTGGCGCCGGCCGGCGAACCCGGGTTTCCAGTGGGTCAGTTCGGCCTGATCCCACAGGTAGTGGAGCAGGGCGCGCAAACCGAGCTTCTGACCCTGTGCGGCCACGCTACTGCTGGCGCTGCCCGCCGCCGGTTGCACGTGGCGGCCGGGCAGCTTGCTCATGGGGAAGCCCAGCCTGAGCGCCGTGACGCCCGTGACCGGGTTTTCAACGATGGCGGAGCCCACCAACTGGCCGAGACCTGAAAACTCGGCCGGTGGCTCGTAGGACGGGCAATCGGTGGCGTGCTGCCAGCCGGTGCTGGGCATGCGCTTGATGACGTAGCCATCGCTCAGCCGGGCCACATACATCTCAACGGTTGGCGTGCCGACCCTGCAAAGGCAACGCGGCCGCAGGTGGTGGGCGTGGGCTTTGGCGATGGCCTCGGAGAAGTCGGGCATTGTCCTGTCCCAGCGCTGCCCGCCGATCTCGTAGGCGGGTACGGTTTCAGCGGTGGCCTCCACAGCGCTGCTCAACGCGCAGGCGCGGACCGTTCGCGGGTGCGTTGTTGCTCCTGCGCTGGCGCGACGACGGGCCGTTGTGATGGCGCGTTCTTGTCGTAAAGCTTGACCTTGGGCACCTGGCCCTCGCGGATGCGTTGGGCGAGCTTCTCAGCCGCCGCTGCCATGATGGCTTCGCGCCGCGTCTCGGGCACACGGTTGGCCACGAGGATGGCCTCAATGGCGGCGAGCACTGTCTTTCGTCCGCCGCTGCCTCGACCTGCGGGTTTGTCGGCTGCGCTGTTCCCGTGGGCCGCACCGGCTTCGCGCGCGGGTTCGATGCGGTTGGTCTGCCGCAGCTCGCGCTCCACCTTGAGGCGCTCTTGGTCGGCGAGGTTGGGCTCGTAGCCCAGGGTTTTCACGCCACGGGCGGCCGCTTCCAGCCAGACCATCCGCCGGAAGTCTTCGGCGCCCGTCACCCGAAGGGCCTGCCAGTTGCGGGCTTCGGCCACATCGACCATGGAGCGCGCCACCGATGGGCTGTTGGTGTCGGTGGCCAAGCGGAAGGTGGATTCGGTGAAGGCGACGCGCGAGGTGTCCCCACGGAAGCGGTATTCGGTCAGGCCGATGCTCAGTTCGCCCACAGTGACCGGGGCGCGCTTGATGATGTAGCGGTCGGTCAGCGCGGCTTCCAGTCGGGCCACGAGCGCTTCGCGCTCGGCCTGGGCGTCGAGCCGGGCTGACGCCTGAGACGGTGCCGCTTCTGGCGCGGTCTTTTCCGGCGGAGCGGATGGTGAGGGGCGCTGTGGCTCAAGTGTTTCTTCGCGCTGCCATTGCCCATTCACCTTGTGGACGAACGATTTCTGACCCCTGGCGTCCAGCGCCACAAAACGGTTGGCGCCGAGCTGGTCGGCTTTGGCCGTCATGTCCAGGTACCGGTCGCTGCGGTAGGTGAGGTCGGCAAAGGGGTCGCGCAGTTCGTAGCGCTCGCCCGGTTCTGGCTCGGGCGTCTGGAAGGTGCGGATGGCGACCAGGGCGCGGTCGGCTGGCTCCACCGTGCCGCCCACGGACGCGGGGGCATCCGATGCAGACCGGTCCGCGCGGCGGGAGGGGGCGGCTTTATCGTCCATGGGTTTCTCCTTGGGTGATGAGGTCTGATGACCACGGATCAGGGTTGAGGCGCTACCGTGGCTTGTGTGGACATGGGGAGGGCGCGATACACCTCGATCTCGACCCGGCGGTTGAGACGGCGGCCCTGTGGGCTGCGGTTGTCGGCCACGTGGTCACCGCTGGGTTGGTGGGTGGCGCGGATGCGCATAGGGTCCACGCCGGCAGCGACCAGGTAGTCGCGCACGGCGTCGGCCCTGGCCTGGGCGATGCGGCTTTCGGCAGATGAGTCGCTGAGGCCGTCGGTGCGACCCCGCAGAACGACGAGCGGTGACGCTTTGGCTTCGTCCGCCAAGGTAGCGGCCTCGGTGGCAGGGATCGACACGCGCGTGCTATTGAAGGCGAAGTACACGGTGTGCACGCGATTGGCCATCTCCTTCTCTTGCATCGCTGCCAGCAGCTGTTGCCGCGCCGCCATGTGGGCCAGCGTGGCGGCTGTGGTCTCGGCGAGGCGGTCGGACTCGACGGCCTGGATGCGTGTGTTCTGCAGATCGTTCTTGCAGACCTGCAGCACCACGGCCATCTGGGCGTTGGCGGGCCGCTTTTGCGATTCGTCCACGGTGGGAGGTTTGGGGGGCGAACTGCAGGCGCTCAACAGGAAGCTCAGCAAGGCGATCAAGGCAATGCGGACGAGGGTCGGGTTCATGGGTTCTCTCCCAAGGTTTCGAGACGCAGGGGCGCCACCACAGGTTCAACATCCAGGGTGGAGGGGGCAGGATGACTGTCTTCTTCGTCGGCGGGTTCGATGGTTCCGCCATCCGCTTCTGGCGCTGCGAACTGACAGAAGAAGTCGATGCATGTCTGAGCCGCTTCGGCCGCAGAACCTTCCAGCTTGTCTTTGAGGATCGTGATGTCGTGGGCCAGCTCTTCAACGTGCACCGCCTTTTTGTCTGGCGGGAGTTCGTCTTCGGCCACGCGCCAGCGCTGCTGGGCTTTTGCAAGATGCAGGTCCATGTTCATCGGCTTCACTTCCGGCGCGGGCATCAGGCGCGCCGTGAACGCTTTGTCCTGGAAGTAGCGGATCTTTTCGCCCAGGATCGGTTTGCAGTTCTCGAAGATCACCACCAGGCGGTCCCGGCCCAGTTCCTTGAATTCCTGAGGCAGCAGCAGGGCGCGACGCTGCTCGCTTTCGTTGCGGCTAACGGTACTGTGGCCGTGTCCGCTGAAGGAGCGGCTACGCCCACGCGTGGTGGCGCGCTCGGTGAAGTGGCCGAGCATGGCGCTGTATTCGTCGGCGTCGCGCTGTTCGCGCGGGGCGAAGAGGATCTGCAGGCCGTGGTTGGTGGCAAAGGTGCGGGCTTCTTTGTCGCCGTAGACCGCGTCCAGCTGCGACATGGCCTGCACCACCGTGAGCAGGCGCAGGTTGTAGCCCGCGAGGAAGGCCGCCGATTGGGAAATGATCCCCACGCGACCCATGGCAGTGAACTCGTCGTTGACCAGCAGGCACTGATATTTGAGGCTCTTGTCCTGCTCGGGCAGGTGTTGTGTGTTGAGGCTGACCAGCTGAGAGAAGAACAGGGCGAGCAACGGCCGGGCGTTGGCCAGCCGGTTGGGCGGGATGCGAACATAGACCGACATGCGCTGCCGGCGGAGCTGACCCAGGTCGAAGTCGTCCGCGCTGGTGGCCGCATCGACGACCGCGTCCGCAAAGATGGTCAATGGCGCGTGGAAGGTGGCCACGACACTGGACAGCGTGTTCTCCGAGTTGCTCAGGAGCCGCTGCAGCGCGTCCACACATTCGTCAGAAAAGGGTTTGTCGGCTTCCTTGCGTTGCTTGATCAAGCCATTGAGATGGTCCTTCAATGAGCGGCCTTGACCCGAGGACTGCCGCAACATTTCGCCCACGGTGCGGGGTAGCTCCGGCGTTTCCAGCAGCAGCAAGCCCAGGCCCAGAAACAGGTTGCGCGCCTGGTCGTTGAAGAAGGCTTCGGACGAGGTGCCGCTGCCGTCGTTGGGGAAGAACACCTGGCCGATGCCGAGCAGATCACCGACCCGGTGCAGCGGGCTGGTGCGAACCGCCGTCAGCGGGTTCCATCGGTGGCTGCGGGCCTGTTCGTCGAACGGGGAGAAGGCGTAGACCGCCTGGCCGTGGGCGGCGCGGTAGCCCGCCGTGATGGCGTGGTTTTCGCCTTTGATGTCGAGCACGACCACGGAGTCGGGCCAGTTGAGCAGGTTGGGAATCACCACGCCCACACCCTTGCCGCTGCGGGTGGGGGCGGACAACATCACCGACAGCTGGCCGGGCAGGGCGAGGTACCGGCCCTTGAATCGCCCGATCAGGATGCTCGGGGTTTCAGGGTTTTTGGCCGAATCAACAAGCCCAGCGCGGGCCACCTCGCCAGCCGAGGCGAAACGCGCGTCACCATGCAAGGCACGGCGTGGCCGGGCCGCTGCGATGAGCGCGCCGGGCAGGATGACCAGCAAGCCAGTACCGGACAGGGCTATGGCGGTGAGCAGGCGCTGGCGCAAAACCGCATCGTCTGAATAGAGCTGCCAGTAGGTGGTGATGCTGCTCCACCGGGCCTGCCTGGGGTCGGCCTTGCTGAGCAGCAGAAACAATACCCCCGAGACATAGACAGCCGCACAGACCAATGCCGTGGCCACCGCCGCTGCGAAGACAGCAGCGGCAACCCGTCGGCCCGCGGACCAGGCGGTGAAGGGCAAGGCCAATGCCTGGCTCATGATGGCAACCCCTCGCTTGCAGCAGCGCCAGGCTCTTGCAGGGTGCTGGCGCGCAGCGGGTTGAGGCTGGCGGCGTGGTGCTTGCGGCGGGGTTCGTAGGCCACATCGGCGATGAAGCGGCCCCGTTCGTCCCGGTCGAACTGCACGATGACATCGATCACGATGCGCAGCAGGCCTTTGATCTCGTCCATGCGCAGGCCGCCACCCGCGCCGCTTTCGCGGATCATCAACGACATCTGTTCCAGCGCCAGATCGCAACTGCCGGCGTGCACGCTGGTGATGCTGCCCGGGTGGCCCGAGGCGGCCAGCCGGATGAACGAGAAACACTCTTCACCGCGCAGCTCGGCCAGGAAGATGCGGTCGGGCTTCATGCGCAGGCAGGCTTCGAGCAAAGACTTGGCGGTGACCCGGGCCGTACCCTGGGCGTCCTTGCTGTAGAACAGGTGCACCACGTTGGGGGG